>Ga0315336_1000559_pt1 | contig 97102 bp, 88 predicted proteins | sample ASW5metaG_FD_204512 | JGI IMG/M metagenome (GOLD analysis project Ga0315336, IMG submission 204512) | Ammonia-oxidizing marine archaeal communities from Monterey Bay, California, United States - ASW #5 | ecosystem: Environmental > Aquatic > Marine > Intertidal zone | place: USA: California...
CGGGCTGTTCCTTTTTGCCGCTCATTTGCGGCATTCAGAAGCCGCCACCCATGGGTGGCGGCCTGGGTTCAATCAGAACAGATGCGAGAACAACACATAGAGACCCGCGGACAGGCAGATCGCCGCCGGCAGTGTCAGCACCCAAGCCATCAGCATGTTGCGGATGGTCGCCATCTGAAGACCCGAGCCGTTGGCAGCCATTGCTCCGGCGACACCGGACGACAGCACATGTGTGGTGGACACCGGCAGACCGAACATGTCAGCCGCACCGATGGTGGCGGCGGCAACGAGTTCAGCCGATGCCCCCTGTGCGTAGGTCAGGTGCGACTTGCCGATCTTTTCGCCGACAGTGATCACGATGCGTTTCCAGCCAATCATGGTGCCAAGGCCAAGCGCGAGAGCAACCGCGATCTTCACCCAGGTCGGGATGAACTTCGTGGCGCCGTCGAGCGAGCCCTTGTACGCATTGAGCGTGGCAATATCGTCCTTGTTGAGATCGTTTTCCTTATCCTTCATCAGGAAGCGGATCGCTTCGGAGGTCAGGTACATATCGTTACGCGTGTTGCCCACCGATTCAGCCGGTACCTTGTTGAGCGTGCCGTACTTGTGCACCTGGTCGCCGACGTCTTTCACGAGCGCAGCGAGTGAAGGATAGGTGCCTTCGCTGATGTGGTGCTGCGACACATACTGCGTCACGGCCGGGCGCGGATCGCCGATGATGCTATGACCGGCGCCCTTTGCTGCGATGACCTTCGAAGCGGCTTCCGAGGTTTGCTGGAATCTCGCGACCTGCGATTCCGGCAACGCGCGATTTAGAGCATAGGCGGTTGGCACCGTGCCAATCAGGATCAGCATGATGAGGCCCATGCCCTTTTGACCATCGTTCGAACCGTGCGCGAAGCTGACGCCGGTGCAGGTTGCGATCAGCAGGCCGCGGATCCACAACGGCGGCGGCTTGTGACCGTCCGGTGCGGCGTACAGCGCCGGATTCTTCACGATCATCTTCAGCAGCAGCAGCAGGACGGCGGCGCATGCGAAGCCCACCAGCGGTGACAGCAACAGTGCGTAACCGATTTCAGTGGCCTTGCCCCAATCGACGCCCGAAGTGCCATCGCGACCCCGCATGACAGCGTTGGCGACGCCAACGCCAATGATCGAACCGATCAGTGTGTGCGAGCTGGACGCAGGCAAGCCGAAATACCAGGTGGCAAGGTTCCACACGATAGCCGCAATCAGCAGCGCGAACACCATCGCAAAGCCCGCACCGCTGCTAACTTGCAAGATCAGTTCGACAGGCAACAGCGATACGATGCCGAACGCAACTGCGCCGGTCGAGAACAGAACTCCCAGAAAATTGAAGAAGCCCGACCACATGACGGCAAATTTCGCCGGAAGTGAATGAGTATAGATCACGGTCGCGACCGCGTTTGCCGTATCATGGAAGCCGTTGACGAATTCGAAGCCAAGCGCAATCAAGAGCGCGACGAACAGCAACAGATAGGGAAGATAGGTCGTGACCTTGGTGCCCGTCGCCTCAATGTCAACATAAATGCTATAGGCAACGAATATGGCTCCTGCGGCAAGGATACCAAAAAACAGAATCATCGTCAGCGGGTTGAAGCCCTTGTCGAGATTGGGCCTTGAGGCCGGCTCAATTGTCTGGCCATCCGCGAGTCCGGAATTCAACGTTATATCGCTCATCTCATACCCCTTTTATAGTTCGGGGCATTTTTGAACGCTTACTTTGAAGGTTGGATGACGCCTCTCATATCGGCACGGTTACGCGCTTTGATTTTCAGGCAACTGAGTTTTGCGTGCACCACGATGAAGTCGGCAGGCGACCTGAAATATCGAATGGCGTCCAATCCGATATCTAAGAGCGATGCAACAGGTGCCGCCGCTGATCGATTTTCGCGGGCAGGAATTCTTTCAGCGCTGCATGATGGCTCCGAAAAGCCTGTCCTAGAAGATGAAAACGCGGTCCCGGTTGCGGCTGAGCTGCCCTGTAGCCGTGGCCGTCATGCGATTTCTATGGAAAATCCGGCCAAAAACCGCAGAAAACTGTGAAAATAGCTGATCGGCAGCGCTTTTTGCTGGAATTATCAATAGTGTGATCTGACTCGAATCAAAGGGAGTAGTTATGGCAGTCCAAATGACGAAGTCGCAGTTGATTGAGAAAATCGCTGCGGAGACCGAGATTTCCAAGAAGGAAGTAAAGGGCGTTCTCGAAACGCTCGCGACGGTCGGATACAAAGAGCTCAAGAAATCCGGCGTCTTCCTGGTTCCTGGTTTTGCGAAGTTCGTTGTGATCAAGAAGCCTGCGACCAAGGCCCGCAAGGGAACCAATCCCTTCACCGGCGAGGCCATGACCTTCAAGGCAAAGCCTGCACGCAAGATCGTCAGGGCTCGCCCGGTCAAAGCTGCCAAGGACGCAGTCTAAATCCTACAAGCCCCTTCGGGGGCTATTTTCTTGATGGACGATTGGGAGAGATCCGCACGCGAACAAGCGGCGGGTCTCATATGCTGGCCTGCCGTCTCCGGCGGGCTGAAACAGCACCAAGGCGCGAAGCGCCAAACCGGCGTATCGCACCTTGGTCGCAGTATAAAATGTCCGTGCTGACAGATTGCGCGCGATGTAAAGATTCCCAATTTTAGGGTTTGCCTGACGACCTGCCGGGAATGACGGTGGCGCGGTCGCTTGTGCGTCGGCCGAATCCCTCTGTCTTTATTGTTTCCTTATATCCCGGCCCGGCAATTCGCATCGTTTCCTTATGCGCCGCCGCCTATCTGCATCGAAGCCCCAAACGATCTCCGGGAGTTTCCATGCTCGATCTGCTCATGCTGGCCATCGGCTTCGGCCTCTTCATCCTGACGATAGGTTATGCCGTCGCTTGCGACCGGCTTTAAGGACGCACGTCATGTCCATTGATTATTCGTTGGCCGCGCTCACAACAGTTGGGCTCCTTGTCTATCTCACCTACGCATTATTGCGTCCCGAACGCTTCTAGGAGCCTGCCATGACAATGATCGGCTGGATCCAGATCGTCGCTTTCTGCATCATTATCGTCGCGCTGACCCCCGTAGTCGGTGGCTACATGGCCCGGGTGTTTGCCGGCGAGCGCACGCTCCTGTCGTCAATTCTGCATCCGGTCGAAGCGGCGCTCTACCGTCTCGGCGGGATCGATGAGAAACGCGAGCAACATTGGCTTGTCTACACGTTCTCGATGCTGCTGTTTCACCTCGGCGGCTTCCTGCTGTTGTACGTGTTGATGCGCGTGCAGGGCGCCTTGCCGTTCAATCCGGCCGGCCAGTCTGCGGTCGCTCCCGACCTCGCGTTGAACGTCGCTGTGAGCTTCATCAGTAACACCAATTGGCAGAACTATGGTGGCGAAGGCACGATGTCTTATCTCGTGCAAATGCTCGGCCTGACGCACCAGAATTTTCTGTCAGCGGCGACCGGGATTGTGCTTGCAGTGGCATTGATCCGTGGATTTGCGCGGACTTCGGTGCAAACGGTCGGGAATTTCTGGGTCGATGTGACCCGTTGTACGCTGTATGTGCTTCTGCCGGTTTGTGTGCTGTTCACGCTGTTTCTGGTATGGCAAGGCATCCCCCAAACACTCGGCGCCTACGTCGATGCGACAACGCTGGAAGGCGCGAAACAGACCATCGCGGTCGGCCCTGTGGCTTCGCAGGTGGCGATCAAGATGCTGGGCACCAACGGAGGAGGCTTCTTCAATGCCAATGCCGCGCATCCGTTCGAGAATCCGACGGCGTTGTCCAATTTCGTTCAGATGGTGTCGATCTTTGTTCTTGGTGCGGCCCTAACCAATGTCTTCGGGCGGATGGTCGGCAATCAGCGGCAGGGTTGGGCGATTCTGGCTGCGATGGGTGCGCTGTTTATTGCCGGTGTCGCGGTCTGCTATTGGGCGGAAGCCAACGGGACCGCCACGCTGCACGCGCTTGGCCTGTCAGGCGGGAACATGGAGGGCAAGGAGGTCCGGTTCGGGATCGTCGCATCCGCATTGTTTGCCGTTATCACGACTGCGGCTTCCTGCGGCGCGGTGAACGCAATGCACGACTCGTTCACGGCGCTCGGCGGGATGATCCCGCTGATCAACATGGAGCTGGGCGAGATTGTCGTCGGCGGTGTCGGGGCAGGCCTTTACGGCATGCTGTTGTTTGTCATCATCACGGTTTTCGTTGCCGGGCTTATGGTCGGCCGCACGCCGGAATATGTCGGCAAGAAGATCGAAGCGCGCGAAGTCAAGATGGCGATGCTTGCCATCCTGGTCCTGCCGCTGATGATGCTGGGCTGGACCGCGATCGCGGTGGTCTATGAACCTGCGATTGCGTCCATGGGCAACGCCGGACCGCATGGCTTCAGTGAAGTGCTTTACGCCTTCACCTCGCAGGCCGCCAACAATGGTTCGGCCTTCGGTGGACTCTCGGGCAACACCTTCTTCTACAACCTCGCTGGCGCGGTTGCGATGTTTGTCGGCCGGTTTTGGATGATCGTGCCTGCTATGGCCATCGCGGGGTCGCTTGCAGCGAAGAAAACGATCGCGGCCTCTGGCGGGACATTCCCGACGACAGGCGGTCTGTTCATCGGTCTGCTGGTCGGCGTGATCCTGATCGTCGGAGGACTCACTTTCTTCCCCGCTCTGGCGTTGGGACCCATCGCCGAGCACCTGGCGATGCTGGTCGGCGGCTCATTCTAGATTGTCTTCTTCGGAGTAATTTCTATGGAATCCGTGAAACTGCGCAAACGTGTATCGGCAGCGACGTTGCTTGATCCGTCGATCGTCATCCCGGCCATCGGACAGGCGTTCGTGAAACTCAATCCGCGTACACTTGCCAAGAATCCGGTGATGTTTGTGCTCGAGATGGTCACGTTTCTGACCACCGTTCTGCTGATCCGCGACATCGTTATCGGTGGGGCGAAGATCGCGTTCGAGCTGCAGATCACCATGTGGCTTTGGTTTACCGTGTTGTTCGCCAATTTTGCTGAAGCCGTTGCGGAGCGCCGCGGCAAGGCGCAAGCCGATACGCTGCGGCAGACACGCACACAGACGCGGGCGAAGCGGCTGCTGTCTGCAGATAATGCCGAGATTTACGAGGGGATCTCTGCCGATCAGCTTGACGCAGGAGATTTTGTCGTCTGCGAGGCGGGCGATATTATTCCCGGTGACGGTGATGTCATTGAGGGCATTGCATCGGTCAACGAGGCTGCGGTTACGGGTGAATCTGCGCCCGTGATCCGTGAATCCGGCGGCGATCGCTCGGCCGTGACAGGCGGTACCACCGTCATCTCCGACCGCATCGTGATCCGCATTACATCATCGCCGGGGTCGTCCTTCCTCGATCGTATGATCAAACTGGTCGAAGGCGCGGAGCGGCAGAAAACACCCAATGAAATTGCATTGAATATTCTCCTGATCGGTCTGACGATCATTTTCGTGTTTGCGACTGCGACGATCCCGAGCTATGTCGCCTATGCAGGTGGCTCAATCTCGGTTGTGGTGCTGGTGGCCCTGTTCGTTACGCTGATCCCCACCACCATCGGCGCGCTGCTGTCCGCCATCGGTATCGCGGGCATGGATCGCCTGGTGCGCTTCAATGTGTTGGCGATGTCGGGACGTGCGGTCGAGGCTGCGGGCGACGTCGATACGTTATTGCTGGACAAAACTGGCACCATCACCTTCGGAAATCGCTTCGCGACTGAAATTATCGTGGTTCCCGGCGTCACGGAGCGTGAAGCGGCGGAATCAGCGTTGCTGGCAAGCGATGCGGACGAGACGGCAGAGGGCCGTTCGATCATTACGATGTCAGCCGAAAAGTATGGTGTGCACCGCAAGGAAACGCCGGAGGGATCGACGTTCATTCCCTTCTCAGCGATGACGCGACTGTCGGGTGTGGATATCGGCACGCGAAAGCTGCGGAAGGGAGCGATCGAATCCGTTCTGAAGTTTGTGCGTGACGAGGCCGGCGGAGACGTCGCGGAGCCGCCTGCATTCCGTGCTGCGGTCGACCGGATCGCCCGCTCAGGCGGTACGCCCCTTGGCCTGGCCGATGGTGGACGTATTCTTGGTGTGATTCACCTCAAGGATGTCGTGAAACCCGATGTGAAAGATCGTTTTGCAGCGCTACGGCGCATGGGGATTAAGACGGTGATGATTACCGGCGATAATCCGGTAACGGCGGCCTCTATTGCATCCGAGGCAGGTGTCGATGATTTCATCGCCGAGGCCACACCAGAAGACAAGCTGCGCTATATCCGCGGCGAGCAGGCAAATGGTCGCCTGATCGCGATGTGTGGCGACGGCACCAACGACGCCCCTGCGCTGGCGCAGGCCGACGTCGGTGTGGCAATGCAGAGCGGTACACAGGCCGCCCGGGAAGCCGGCAATATGGTCGATCTTGATTCCGACCCCACCAAACTGATTGAGGTGGTTGAAATCGGTAAGCAACTGCTGATGACGCGGGGGGCTTTGACAACTTTCTCCATCGCGAACGATGTGGCGAAGTACTTCGCGATCATTCCGGCAATATTCGTGGCTTTCTATCCGCAACTTGGCGTGCTGAATGTCATGCAATTATCGACGCCGCAAAGCGCCATTCTGTCCGCGATCATCTTCAACGCGCTCATTATTATTGCGTTGATTCCGTTGGCGCTGAAAGGTGTGAAATATCGTCCTGTGGGCGCGGCTGCACTGCTGCGTCGGAATTTGCTGATTTACGCGCTTGGTGGCGTCATCCTCCCGTTCATCGGTATCAAGGCAATCGATCTGGCGGTCACCGCCCTGCATCTGGCTTGAGAGGTTGCAATCATGTTGAAAGAAATTCGTCCGGCTCTTGTTGTCCTTCTCGGCCTCGTGGTTATCACCGGCTTGATATATCCCCTGGCGATGACAGGAGCAGCCCAAATGCTGTTTCCCTATCAGGCTGAAGGCAGTCTGATCGAACGGAATGGCAAGGTCATCGGTTCGGCATTGATCGGTCAGCAATTTACGGAGGCCAGATACTTCCACGGCCGACCGTCGGCGACCACTGCGGCCGATCCGCAGGATTCTTCCAAAACCATTTCAGCTCCGTACAACGCCGCCAATTCCTCGGGCTCGAACCTTGGCCCGACCAGCAAGGTGTTGGCCGACCGGCTTAAGGAAAGTGTCGCTGCCTTGAAGAAAGAGAATCCGGCGGCGGCAATCCCGGTCGATCTGGTCACGACATCGGGAAGCGGACTTGATCCGGATATCTCGCCGGAAGCTGCGCTGTTTCAGGTACCTCGGGTTGCGAAGGCGCGAGGCCTGCCCGAAGCGCAGGTCCGCAAGCTTGTGGATAGCCTCATCGCAGCGCGGAGTTTGGGATTGTTAGGTGAGCCCCGCGTAAATGTACTGCAGTTGAACCTTGCAATGGATAAGATGGGGTCTTGAGTGCAGTCGCCGAGGAGTTAGATGGCCAGCGAGGAGACAAAGAGAGCTTCACCCGACGCTTTGCTTGCCCTCGCAGGCAAGGAAGGGCGGGGGCGATTGAAGATCTTTCTCGGCGCTGCTCCGGGTGTTGGGAAAACCTATGCGATGCTTACGGCGGCACGCAGTGAGAAATCCGGAGGCAAGGATGTCGCTGCCGGGTTAATCGAAACGCATGGCCGGCGCGAGACCGAACAGATTGTTGAAGGATTCGAGATCCTGCCGCGCAAGCCGATTGTCTATCGCAATCAGGTGATGCGCGAGTTCGACCTCGATGCAGCCATCGCACGCAAGCCGGAGCTTTTGCTGGTCGATGAATATGCGCATACCAATGTTCCCGGCAGCCGTCATCCCAAGCGGTGGCAAGATATCGATGAACTGCTGCGGGCGGGGATCAATGTCTGGACCACGCTGAATATCCAGCATCTGGAGAGCCTCAACGACGTCGTGCAGAAGATCAGCAAGGTGCGGGTACGTGAAACCGTGCCCGACAAGGTGTTCGATAACGCTGATGAGGTCGTGCTGGTCGACTTTCCGCCGGATGAACTGCTGAAGCGTCTCGCCGAAGGCAAGATCTATGTTCAGGATACCGCCTCTCGCGCGGTCGACAATTTCTTCAAGCCACAGAATCTGACGGCACTGCGCGAGCTTGCGCTGCGGCGAGCTGCGGAGCGCGTCGATGCTGTTTTGATTGAGAGTATGCAGGCGCAGGCGATTGAGGGTCCATGGGCAGCAGGCGAGCGCATCCTCGCTTGTGTCGGACCGGATCAGATTTCACCGAGCGTCGTGCGCGCGGCCAAGCGACTCGCCGATCTGATGGACGCGCCTTGGATTGTTGTGACGGTTGAGCGGCCGGGTGCTTATGTCGACAGCGCGGCACGTCAGAGACTCGACGAGATGATGAAGCTCGCTGAGAGTCTCGGAGCGGATACCCAGACATTAACCGGAGCCGACTTGCCAGCCGAACTGCTTCGGTTCGCGAAATTCGAGAATGTGACCCAGATTGTCGTGGGCCGTTCGCGCGGAGGTATATTGAGCGAACTGCTCCGCAGGTCGCTTCCGCATGAGCTGGTGCGGCGAACGCAAGATATTGCCATTCATCTGGTGGCGCGTGAGGCCGATGTCGCCACATCTCCGATCCGGCCTCGGCGCCGCTGGTCGTTGCCAAAATTCAGTTGGGAGCATTTTGTCTATGCAACCGCGGCTGTTGGAGGAGCCGTTGCGGCAGGCCAACTGTTGACGAGACTGACGCCAATTCCAAACCTGTCTATTGTATTTTTGCTGGCGGTGCTGTTCAGCGCAATGAACTTCGGCATTTGGCCGGCGATCTATGCTTCGATACTGTCGTTTTTCGCTTACAATTTCTTCTTCATCCCACCGCTTTATACCCTCACCATCGCTGAGCCGTATGAATTGCTCGCGCTCATCATATTTCTCGTGGTTGCGATCGTCAGCGCGGCTATGGCCGCAAGGGTCCGCGAGCAGGCCCGGATCTCGGCGGATCGCATGCGCGCGACGCGGCGGCTTTATGAATTCACGCGGCGGCTGTCGGGATTAGCCAGTTCGGTAGATGTCGCCGAAGGTGCCGCCAGCGAGATACATACGAGTTTGAGGCGGCCTGTCGTGGTGCTGTTGGCACAGGATGATGATGTCGTGCTGACGGCTGCCTGGCCGCCGGAGGACGAACTCGATGCAGCGGCGATGACCGCGGCGCGCTGGGCCTATAATCATGCTGAGCCCGCCGGCGCAAACACCGGTACGTTGCCGACCATTCCCTGGCATTTTACGCCGCTACGGATAGGTAACAAGCGATTGGGTGCTATTGGCGTCGCCACAGCCAAGGATTTTCCGCCGCTCGACTCAGAGGAGCGTGCACTGCTCGACACATTGTGCGAGCAGGCTGCGGCTGCGCTCGAACGGGCATCGCTGGCGGGTGAAATGGTAGATGCAAAGACAGCGACCGAAGCTGAGCGGGTGCGTAACACCTTATTGGCCTCGATCTCCCATGATTTTCGGACGCCGCTGTCGTCGATACTGGGATCAGCGACCAGCCTTCTCGATTACGGTGAAAAGCTCGATCCGGCGTCCAAGAATGATTTGCTTGGACAAATCAAGCAGGAGACGGAGGGCCTCGACGAGATGGTGCGCAATCTGCTGGCGATCACGCGAATCGATGCGGGTGCGCTGGAATTGCGGAGCGACTGGATCGATCTGCGCGAGATTGTAGGTCGTGTCGTCAGCGCGGCGCGTCGGCGCGGCGCTTTGCAATCGTTTGCGATTGAATTGCCGGATCTGCCGCTTGTCCGTGCGGATGCAATTCTTGTCGAGCAAGCCATCGGCAATGTTGTCGCCAATGCGGTTCTTCATACTCCACAACGTACGCATATCGTCCTCGATGCTGCGTTGGCGGATGGTGAGGTCTTTCTGCGCGTGACGGATGATGGGCCTGGTATTTCCGCCGATATCCTCCCGCGGATTTTCGATCGTTTTGTAAAGGATGGCATTCAGGGAGCGACCAGCGCCGATGGCGGGCAGGGCACCGGGCTTGGCCTTGCGATCGCAAAGGGCATTATGGAAGCACATCGCGGTTCGATCCGCGCAGAAAGTCCGGTCGCTGAACGCCACGGTACCCGTTTCATTATGATGTTTCCACGGAAGGAATCGATGGCATGAATGCCAGAACCCGTGTGCTGGTCGTCGATGACGAGGCGGCTATTCTGCGTTTCCTGAAGCCCGCGCTCGAAGCCAACAACTATGAGATGACCAGTGCCGGTACGGTCGCAGAGGCGGTCAAACGGATCGCTGCCGAAACACCCGATATCGTTCTGCTTGACCTCGGGCTCACCGACGGCGACGGCAAGGATGTGATCCGCCGGGTGCGGGAGTGGTCAGACGTGCCGATCATCGTCCTCTCAGCGCGTGAGCGCGAGGCAGAGAAGATCGATTCTCTCGATCTCGGCGCCGACGACTACGTCAACAAGCCGTTTAATGTGGGTGAGCTCATGGCACGGATGCGGACTGCGCTACGTCACCGGCTGCAGCGCAAAGCGGAAACGCCATTGCTTCGCGTCGGCGATCTCGAGGTCGATTCCGTTCGCCATCGGGTCACGCGCGGGGGAGCGGAACTGAAGCTGACGCCGAAAGAGTTCGAGCTGTTGTCTTTTCTGGCGCGACATGCTGGCCGTGTTGTCACGCACAGGCAAATTCTCGCCGCTGTATGGGGGCCTGCGCATACCGAGGACACGCAATATCTGCGGGTTTATATCGGCCAGCTTCGGCAGAAGATCGAAGACAAGCCGGACGATCCGCGTGTGGTGCTGACGGAGCCGGGGATCGGATACAGAGTGAGGGAGATGTAGCGCTGCTCGGGTTCAGGGGCTTGTCTGCGCGACTGCTTGCTGGCTCGCTTTCCTTTCTTTCCGCTCACGCAGCCAATTTTCAAATCGCTGCACGATGACAAAGAATGTCGGAACGAAAAGCACGGCCAGGCAGGTCGAGGCAATCATTCCGCTAAACACGGTGATTCCGATCGACTTGCGCGCGCTTGCGCCGGCGCCGGTCGCGATGACCAGGGGCGCCACGCCGAGAATAAAAGCGAACGACGTCATCAGGATTGGCCGGAACCGCGCCCGCGCAGCCTCTACCGCTGACTCAAGCAGCGGCTTCTTGTCCCGGACATGCAATTCGAGTCCGACTTCGACGATGAGAATAGCGTTCTTGGCTGACAGCGCGATCAGCAAGATCAATCCGATTTGAGTGTAGAGATTGTTCTCGATCTTGAGTCCCGTGAGGACTGCCATCGGCCCCAGCAGTGACAGTGGTACAGCCAGAATAACTGCAATTGGCGCAAGCCAGCTTTCATATTGCCCGGCCAGCACCAGATAGACGAGCAGCAGGGCGAGGCCGAAAACGTAGTAAATCTGGCTGCCGACGACCTTCTCCTGATACGACATCCCGGTCCATTCGTAGCCGGTGCCCGGTGGTAACGTTTTGTCGGCAATGTTCTCCATCAGGGCGATGGATTGACCGGAACTGTACCCCTGCGACGGCAGTCCGATGATCGTCGCGGATGGATAAAGATTGTACAGGCTGATGAGGGAGGGTCCGACCGTTGGCGTGATTTTCGCGAGCGTCCCGAGCGGGATCATATCGCCCTGCTGGTTACGCACAGTGAGACTTTCGATGTCTTTGGTTGTCAGGCGAAATTGCGCATCCGCCTGAGCATAGATCTGAAACGTGCGGCCAAACTTGTTGAACTGGTTGACGTAGGACGACCCGAGATAGGCAGCCAGCGTCGAAAACACCTGATCTGTTGTGACATGCAGCGTCTGCGTTTTGATCCGGTCCACCTCGACGTCGAACTGAGGCACCATGGAGCGGAACGGTGAATTCACCCGCTGCAAGGCGCTTTGCGTCTGGGCATTGGCGACGACAGCTTGCGTGATGGCCTGCAGTTTTCCGAAATCGGAATTTCCGTCACGCAATTCGACTTGCATGGCGAATCCTGCGGCATTGCCGATGCCCTGAATCGGCGGCGGCGGGAGCACGATGATCCGGGCTTCGGAAATTGCTTCAAGCTTCTTGTTCAACCCGACGACGAGGGAACGCAAATCTTCTCCGGCGCCCCGCGCGTCCCAGTCTTTCAAAATGAGATAGGCGACGCCGGCACTGGCGAGACTGGAACTGCTATCGAGCGCCGATATCCCGGCGATGCTGATCACCTGCGCGACGCCGGGTGTTTTGCCGGACATCTCGCTGACTTGGTCGAGCACACGCTGGGTCCGATCAAGCGATGCACCATCGGGCAGCTGGACGGCAGCGAGCAGGTAACCTTGATCCTCGATGGGAATAAAGCCGGTCGGTACGCGGGACAGGCCATAGCCGCCGATCCCAATCAAAATCAGGGCGATAATGACCGAGAGATTGCTGTGCGCGACCATGCGGTTGATCAGGGCTGCGTAACGCCTTTCGATCCGGTCGTAAATTCCGTTGAATCCGCGATAGAACCAGTTGCGTTGTTCCAGCGGGACCGGACGCCGCAACCACAACGCGCACTGGGTCGGTTTCAAAGTCGCCGCGTTGATCGCGCTGATCAGGGCGGTCGCCGCGATCACCAGCGCAAATTGCGCATAAATGCGGCCGGTTAGCCCGGGCAGAAACGCAGCGGGCAGAAACACCGAGATCAGCACCAGCGTGATCCCGATGATCGGCGCAAACAACTGGTCCATCGCCTTGATCGCGGCGTCATGGCCGGACATGCCCTGTTCGATATTGTGTGCGGCACCCTCGACAACAACGATCGCGTCGTCGACCACGATTCCGATAGCAAGAACGATCGCAAACAGCGTCGACAGATTGATGGTGAAGCCAAGCGCGGCCATCGCCGCGAATGCGCCGATAATTGTCACCGGAACCGTTGTTGCGGGGACCAGCATCGCACGCCAGTCCTGCAGGAACACGAGAATCACGATGAGAACCAGAAGGCCCGCTTCAATCAGCGTCTTGTAGACCTCATGGATTGAGGCCGAAACAAATTTGGTAGTGTCGAAGGGGATGGCGAATTTCATATCTTGCGGAAATCCGCGTGCCAATGCGCCCATCTTTTTCTTGACGGCCTGCTGGACTTCCAGCGCGTTTGCGCCGGGTGACTGGAATACACCGATGCCGATGGCGGGCTTTTTGTCGAGCGAGAATACCTGGCTGTAAGTCTGTGCGCCCAGTTCGACGCGTCCCACGTCGCGAACGCGGGTGACGTCGCCATTGTTGCCCGTCTTGACGATGACGTTGTCAAACTCGGTGGCGTCATCGAGTCGTCCGTTGATATTAAGCGTGTACTGAAACGCCTGTCCGGCCGGTGTTGGCGGCATTCCGATCTGGCCTGCCGTGACTTGCTGGCTTTGCTGCTGGATCGCCTGGATAACATCCTGAGGCATCAGGCCGAGCGCTTGAAGCTTGTTCGGATCAAGCCAGATCCGCATCGAATATTGGCCAGCGCCAAAGACGGTGACATTGCCGACTCCGGGAAGGCGCGACAGCTCGTCACGAAGATTGATCGTGGCGTAGTTGCTCAGATAGAGGCTGTCATACGTGGAGTTCGGCGAGGTTAGCGTCACGAACAGCAGAATTGCCGTCGATTTCTTTTGGACCGTCACACCCTGGGTCTGTACCGATTGCGGCAGTGATGAAAGCGCGCTGGAAACGCGATTTTGCACCAGAACCTGTGCAAAGTTGAGATCGGTGCCGATCTTGAACGTCACAGTAAGGGAATACGTACCGTCGGCACCGCTGTAGGATTGCATGTAGAGCATGCCCTCGACGCCATTCACCTGCTGCTCGATCGGCAGCGCGACGGTATCGATGACAGTCTTGGCGCTTGCGCCGGGATAGCGGGTCGTAACCTGTACGGTCGGCGGCACTACATCCGGATACTGCGCGACGGCAAGGCTGAATAGCGCAACACCGCCGATCAGGATCATCAGAATTGCAATGACGTTCGAAAGAACCGGTCGCTCGATGAAGAATTTCGAGATCATGACCCCGTCCTATTTCGTAGATGCGCGAGGTTGCTCGATCTTTTGCAGTTGAGGATCGACCTTCTGGCCGGGAATCGCACGGAGCAGGCCGGCGATGACGACCCGGTCTTCGGCTTTCAGGCCGTTTTCGATGACACGCAGGTCGCCTTCGAGAGGGCCGGTTTGCACCTTTCGCTGTTCCACAACATTTTCATTGTTGACCACAAGGACATATCGTCCGGACTGATCGCTGCCCAATGCGACATCGGGAACAAGCAAAGCGTCTTTCTGCTGGTCAAGAGGAACGCGGACGCGGACATAGTAGCCGGGCAGCAAAACACGGTCCGCGTTTTGCAGGATGCCACGGACAGCCAGCGTGCCGGTCGATTGATTGATCGTCGGCGCCGCGTAGTCGAGCTTTCCCATATGCGGGTAGCCGTTTTCGGTCTGAAGTCCGACCTCGATCGGGGTTTCCTTGAGATCCTTTGGCGTAAGCCCTTTTTGAGCAGCGGCGGCCCTTATCCGCAGAACGTCCTGTTCGTTGACGTTGAAGTTTACGTAGATCGGATCATGCTGGACGATGGTCGCAAGCTGCGTTGGTGAAGAAACACCGACAAGTTCACCCACCGAGACGAGATGCGCGCTCACAATCCCGTCGAACGGCGCGATCACATTGGTATATCCATAATTGACGGCCGCGATCTTGGTGTTGACCTGAGCCTGCTGCAGGTTGGCCTGGGCGTTATCGCGCGACGATGTGGATTGATCGAGGGTGGCTTGTGAAACCACCTGTCGGGTGACCAGATCTGACTGGCGCTTGAAGTCGGACTCCGCCTGCTTCACCGAGGCCTGCGCGCCGGCTTCGGCCGCCTGTGCCTGTTCGAGTTTCAGTTTGTAGGTTTCTGGCTCGATCGTGAACAGCGTTGTGCCTTGTTTGACGAAGGCGCCGTCTTCGTAAGCAATCGATTGAAGAACACCCTGCACGCGCGCCACGAGGTCGACAGTTTTGACAGGAGCGGTGTTGCCGGTAGCAGTGAGAAAGCGGGTGATGGTCCGCTGTACGGGCAATCCGACATCGACTTTTGCCGGCGGCGGAGCCACAAAACTATTTTGTTCACAACCAGTTAGAGCGACGAATGCGAAAACCACCAGAGCAGCACGAGACGCCGGGCGTGCGCTGCAGCTTATGGCCGCGCAGGAAGTTGCGCGTGTTGTCGAACACGTAGGCTTCATTCAGATGCCCCGTCTCTTGACGTTTCAGTGGATAGTTAAGTCGGTCAAAAAAGTATCGACGATCCATGAATAGCAACAATCCGCTTGCAGTGGAACTCAAAAGCGAAAATGATGCGGGCTGCGAGAATTTTTCCGTCAAGTTTTTTACAATTTTGTTTCGCTGAAAGCGGCAAGCCCGGTCACTCAAACGGGGATTTCTTAAAATGATCAGCGCGTTGAAACGTGTGGTAGCGCTATGGACATTGGCGGTGATGATCGTTTTCACCGTTGCAATGCCGGGCTTCTCCCAGCAACCGACCGATGAACAACGCAGCGCCATCCGCTCTGCATGTCGCTCGGACTATGAAGCGAACTGCGCCAGCGTGCCGCCGGGCGGCGTGGCTTCATTACAATGCTTGCAGAAGAACATGTCGAAGCTGTCCGGGGCCTGCAAACAAGCCGTGAATGCCATCGAGCCGGCGGCCGCCGCGCCTAAGGCAGAATCGGCTCCGGCACCTGCAGCTCCCTCACAAGCTCCCGCGGCTCCCTCACCAGCGAAAGCCGCCACCCCGGCCGCAACTCCGAAAACGGCTGCCGGGACACCGGCACAAAAGCCAACGGATGCGCAGACCGCTGCAATACGCAACGCCTGCCGCTCTGACTATCAGAAGAATTGTGCAAGTGTTCCGCCAGGCGGAGCAGCTTCGTTGCAGTGCTTGCAGAAAAGCATGTCGAAGTTGTCCTCCAGCTGCCAGAAAGCGGTTAGCGCGGTGGGCGGTGGTGGAGCCACGCCAGCTGCGGGCAGTACGTCTCCAGCAGCAACAACAGCTCCTTCGGGCGCAGCGACGGCAGCACCGGCACCTGCATTGGTGTTGCGGCCCATGCGTCCTCGCGAAGAGATGTTCGTTTTGAGATCTGCATGCGGCGGAGATGTTCGCGCGCTCTGTGGAGGTGTTGCGCCCGGCGGTGGTCGCATCGTGCAGTGCCTTGCCGTGAGGGCGGCCGATCTTTCACCCGCCTGCAAGGATGTTCTCGCGCAGTTTTCTGCACAATAAGTCACGTTCTGAGTCGGTTGACACGCGAGTTTAGTCGTTCGTTATTCGCCGCGAAAAGCGAGGATCAACTGGACCAGTCGGACGCTTAAAGCGAAGTAACACATGGACATGATGACTTGGTACGTGACATGCCAGTTCAACTTTGTCAGTTTGAAAAATCCGTCAAGGAAATTGAGAAAGAGAAGGATAATCCCGAACAATTCGACGCCTCTGCCGACAAGGCTGTGCCGCAGATAGCCGAACAGAAGAATGGCCGGATCTGTGCTCGATACATGAGCGCCCGCTGAAATGATCAATGTTGCGACGATCATTTTTTCGACGTGGCCGAACATTTCCTTTGAGGCTTGTTCGATATGATCGGTGTAGAATGTAAACCACTTGCTTCTGTTATCCTGCATGGTCTTTCCCCACGGCAAAGGTCGGCATTGAATGGATTGGGCCTGACAAAATTATTCACGATTTTACGGTGCTTCAATACAACGGCTCCGCAACCAAGAAGCAAGAACTCCGGCACGTTTGCGAGACAGGAATCGAGCCAACGAGGTTTTCGGTTAGAGTGGATCAGCTAACAATTGGAAGGAATGGACACATGCAACGTGCGATCGTCATTGCTGCTCTATTTTGTTTTTCCGGCACAGCTTACGCGCAGGACCTGACAGCCGAGCAACGCAGCGCCTGCATGGGTGATTATGAGAAGTTCTGCAAAGGTGTCGCGCCGGGAGGCGGACGAATTATCGCCTGCTTGTCCAAATCGAGCGACAAGCTGACGGCTGAATGCAAAAAGGTTCTGGTTGCCGCTGAAAAGAAGTAGCCAGCAACACGTGGAACAAGTCTCTGAGATTTGCGGCAAGATCAACCAAGGCAACTTTGGGAGTTAGTCATGCGCTCAATCCTGCTCATAGCGGCGGCCGTTGTGGCTTTTGCCGGGACGATGGTTATCGAATCCACGGATGCAAATGCGGTCGTGTGCGCCCGCGGAGTCTATCGTGCGGGCTGTGCCGGAGCCCGCGGAGCGGTTGTCGTTCGCCGCCCACCGGTCGTCGTCTGTCGAACCGTCTGGGTTAATGGCGTGCGTGTCCGTCGCTGCGGATAAAGCGGGCGTCGTTATACTGACTTCAGGGACTACAGCGTTCGCGCAGCATTGCCCTTGAACAGGATCGGCCCGGTTGGCCGCCCGATGGGCGATCCGCCTTCCGGCTCGAGCGTGATTTCGAACAGCTGATTGGCCACGGTCTCGGGCAAGGCTTCGAGATTGAGCTGTAGGGTGCGCGACTGACCGGTGATCCCGATCGATTTCGGGCCGACGGCACGATCCCACAACGTCCACACCTGGAGCGTGCGTCCGGGTGGTACGTCAATCGCTTTGAGCGGGATCAACTCGACGCGGCCATTGGCAAAAGCGTTGACGACCGCGCCTGCTTCCTTCGTGCTGTCGTTGACCAGGATCGCGACATAGACCGGCTTGCTTTGCGCCAAGGCAACCAGATCGCGGCGCAATTCCTTAGACGTGGTCAGCGCACCGAGTGCGATAATTGCAAATAACAGCGCGGCAAAGCTTCCCGCAAGCCCGGTCACGCGCCAGAAACGAATGTTGTTCCAAACCGTTGCGCCGAGCAGGGCGTTGCGTGCGCCGGGCAGGGCGGAAATGGTTTCCTTCTTTGTCGTCTCGGCAATGCGCCGCCACAGGTCGGGGCTCGGCGTAACGGGTTCGGCGGACATGTCGAAATCCGATAATCGTTCGCGCCAGGCATTAACGGCCGCGGCAAAGGCGGGGTCGCTCTCAATCCGCTGTGCTACGGCGGCTTCATCGGAGGGATCGAGCAGGCCCATCACATAGTCGGCCGCTGTCATATCTTGCTCGTCCTGCATGCTCATCCCATGCACTCCTGCAACGAGATCAGTCCGCGCCGTACCCAGCTCTTGATGGTGCCGAGTGGCACTTTGAGCCGTCCGGCCATTTCGCCATGACTCATTCCGTGAACATACGCGAGGACCACCACGTCGCGGCGCGGTCGCTCGATGCGTTCGAGGCAGCGGCGTAATGCGCTGGTTTCCGGCAGGCGGGAGATCGAGTCATCCGGAACAACGCTCTGAATATCGTTGGGATCGTCGTGGTCGTAACGATGCTCACCCCGATAGATGGTAAGCGCGCAGTTTCTGACGATTGTGTAGAGCCAGCCGATGGCACTGCCGCGCTGCGGATCGAAACCACGCGCGCCGTTCCAAATCCGCACGAACGCGTCATGGACGGCTTCCTCGGCGAGATCCTGACGAATGAGGATGCGGCGCGCCACGCCCACCATACGCGCGACCTCGCTATCGTAAATCATTTGAAGCGCGCTGCGATCGCCCACGGTGCATCGCGCCAAAGCGGCGGCGAGTTGCGCATCGCGCTCCCGATCGAGCAAGGATTTGTCTGTTCGGACGTCCAAAGCGGGAACCCCGGGGATCTGAGTCATGTGTAAGAGATTGCATAGCCTTTATATCTGCTCCGTGCGGCATTTGGATGCACCGCCTCGAAAAATAATTTCAGGTCGGCTGCATCCGTTGAGCGTCGCCGCCGGTATCGCCTGTATCGGTCCGAAGGGGATCGTCGAAATACAGGGAGTTTTGCCATGAAGTTCAGCACGATTTTCGCCGCATCCGCGGCGCTTCTGATGACGTCCGTTGCCGCAAACGCTGCGCAAGTCGCCGCCCTGATCGGGAACGACACTATCGCAACGGTCGATACGGCCCAGAAGAAGGCCACGGGTTCCGTGAAGGTCTCCGGTATCTCCGGCGCGCTGGTCGGCATCGATGTCCGTCCGGCCGACGGTTTGCTCTATGGTCTGGTCGATGACGGCACGATTGTCACCATTGCCAAGGACGGCAAGGCGACGATGAAGTCGAAACTCGACACCATGATTGCGAAGGGCGTTGCGGTCACCGTCGATTTCAACCCGGTCGCCGATCGCCTGCGCGTGATGGGCGCCGATGGCATGAATCTCCGGGCCAATGTCGATGACGGCAAGGTCACGAAGGATGGCGATCACAAGTACGCCGATGCGGATATGCACAAGGGCGAGAAGCCGAACATCATTGCCGGCGCCTATACCAATTCGGTCAAGGGCACCAAGGAGACTGCGCTGTTCAACATTGACGGAACCATCAGCGGCCTCATCAAGCAGGCGCCGCCGAATGACGGTGTTCTTGGCGCGGTCGGCAAGCTCGGCATCAAGGCTGACAAGGCTGCATTCGACATCTGGTCCGACGGCAACGGCAAAAACGAAGCCTGGCTGATGGCGGGTGACACGCTTTACAGCGTTGATCTCGCCACTGGAAAGGCGACCGAAGCTGCCAAAATCTCGGGCGTCAGCGGCACTGTGAAGGATATCGCGATTCTCGGAATGTGATGCTGCGGGGCTAGTTTCTCATACCAGTCCGGCAGTTGTTGGCGGCGCTGCACTCCCCCGTGCGGCGCCGTCGCCTTTTTGCACGATGAAACCGTAACGGAGCACGATCCGTATCGTATTGCCAGATACCGAAGCTCCGTGACGGTTAGGTTGTTATGGCACACGACATTTCAATTTATGCGGCTTTGATTGCTGGCGTGATCAGCTTTCTGTCGCCATGCGTGCTGCCATTGGTGCCGCCATATCTGATCTATCTGACCGGAGCGACAATCGAGCATGTTGCCAAAGATGGAGAAGCATCCTCGTCCCGGCGCGCTGTGATGATATCGGCGCTGATGTTCGTTCTCGGGTTTTCAACGGTGTTCGTGGCGCTCGGCGCGAGTGCAAGTTTTATCGGCGGCTTCATCCGGGCCTGGTCGGCTCAGTTCTCCATTCTCGCAGGCGTTGCCATTATCATTATGGGCCTGCATTTTCTCGGCCTGACCCGGATCGGCTTTTTGATGCGCGAAGGGCGCTTATCGATCCCGAAGCCTGTCGGGCTTTGGGGCGCCTACATTATGGGTCTTGCCTTTGCCTTCGGGTGGACGCCGTGTATTGGACCGATCCTCGCAGCAATCCTGTCCGTTGCCGCATCCGAGGCGACGGTGACCAAGGGGGCAGGCCTGCTTGCGATCTACTCCCTGGGACTGGGTATTCCGTTTCTTCTGGCGGCCTTCATGATCGAACGGTTCTCAGGATTGCTGGCGCGGCTGAAACATCATCTCGCGACGGTTGAACGTGTCATGGGTGTGCTCATGGTTATTACCGGAATCGGGTTTCTGACTGGCTCGGTTTCCACCATCAGCATCTGGCTGTTGGAGACTTTTCCTGCACTGCAAAATCTTGGTTAGGGCACGTAACAAAGACAAGGCCCAAGCGAACCTTCCTGACGGGCGGAACTGCGTGCCGCCCATCAGCAGTGGATTTCGCGGATCTTCGCTCGACATTCGTACTTGATTGGACCCAATCAAGAGGATCGTGTCACGCAGCTATAAGGACTGGGGGACGCTATGAAGCCTATCGTCGATCTGCTGATCGCATTGCCGGCGAAAATCGCATCGTACTTTTCATGGGCTGGACCGCTGATCGCCAGACTCGTCGTCGGCTACGTTTTCATGCTGACCGGTTGGGCCAAGCTGAACAACCTTCCGGCAATGATCCAGAATTTCACCGATTGGGGAATCCCGTTTCCGCAAATCCTGACGCCGTTCGTCTCCGGCGTTGAGTGTTTCGGTGGGATCATGCTGATCCTCGGTCTTTTCACGCGTATCCCGGCGGCGATGCTGGCCGTTGTCATGGTTGTCGCCATCAAATCGGCAAAATGGGAGAACGTCGATTCTCTCGAGACATTGCTTGGCTTCGAGGAAGCAACTTATTTTGCGGTCTTCATCTGGCTTGCAATTGCCGGCCCCGGTTCCGCCTCGCTGGATCGCCTCTTGATGCGAGCGGTCGGCAACGACGAAACAAAGACCTGAGAACCCTCACGTTGTCGTGATGGCGGGCGATAGTTGAGCCTGAACCGGCGCTGCTGCGTAACTCGCAAAACACGCAACATTTGGGAGGCGTCATGAAGCTCGTTCGCATTGCGACATTCGCGTTTGTTTCGCTTGCCGCATCCCTTGCGTCGGCGTCCGAGACATTGAAGTGGAACGACTGGAGCGATGATCTTTTCTCCCGCGCTACGGCGGAGAAGCGTTTCGTCATTCTCGATCTCGAGGCCGTCTGGTGCCACTGGTGCCACGTAATGGAAAAGACGACCTATTCCGATCCCAAGGTGATCGAGTTGCTTGGGTCGAAATATCTTCCGGTCCGGGTCGATCAGGACGCCAATCCCGATCTCGCCAACCGCTATGGCGATTGGGGCTGGCCCGCGACTATCGTGTTTGGACCGGACGGTACCGAGATCGCCAAAATCCGCGGCTATATCGAGCCGGAGCGGATGCAGGCGTTGTTAAAGGCGGTGATTGACGACCCGACGCCCGGACCGTCGGTCGGGCAGGCGTTTGAGGTCAAGCCTTCGACAACCGCGGTTCTCCCGAAGGACGAGCGCGCTGAACTCATCAAAAACTACAACGAATCTTACGAAGACGAGCTTGGCGGTTGGGGGAGCGCCCAAAAGTATATCGACGGCGACAGTATGGATTACGCCATTTCGCGAGCTGAAGCGGGCGATGAGCTGGCTGTAAAACGCGCACGCCAGACGCTGGATGCAGCACTTGTCCTGATCGATCCGGTATGGGGCGGTGTGTTCCAGTATTCCGAAGGCGGAAGCTGGACCAAGCCGCACTTTGAGAAAATCATCTCGTTTCAGTCGCAGTATTTGCGGCAGTACAGTCAGGCCTATGCGCTCTGGAAAGATCCAAAATATCTCGCTGCGGCGCGCGACATTGAGCGTTATCTCACAACGTTCATGCGAAGCCCGGACGGCGCATTTTATGTGAGCCAGGATGCCGACCTTAATCACGACGTCGATGGCCACAAATTTTACCCGCTGGACGATGCTGCCCGCCGCAAGCTCGGGATGCCGCGCATCGACAAGAACCTTTACGCGCGCGAGAACGGATTGGCGATCAGCGGATTGGTTGCTCTTTATAACGTGACCGACGATCCGAAAATTCTTGCAACCGCGGAAGGGTCGGCGAAATGGGTGATCGCGAATCGCGCGCTGGCCGGTGGTGGATTTCGCCACGGCGACAAGGATCGCGGCGGACCGTTCATGGGCGACACCATCGCCATGGGTCAGGCATTTCTGGATCTCTATGGCGCGACCGGTGACCGGGATTGGCTGACGCGCGCCAGCAAGGCCGGCGACTTCGTCGAAGCATCCTTCAAGGATTCCGCCGGAGGCTACTTCACTTCAAAGACCGGTGAAGCGAAGATCGGTGTATTTGCCAAGCCCGCGAAGTTGCTGGATGAGCAAATCCAGGTTGTGCGCTTCATGAATTTGCTTGAACGTTACTACGGCAACGAGGTGTACCGCGAACATGCATCCCACGCGATGCGTTATCTGGCCGGTGCGGCTGCGGACGTGATGCGTCCGTTGCCGGGCGTTCTCCTCGCAGACGACGAACTGGCCATTGAGCCGACACATATGACGATCGTCGGCCATAAGGACGATGCCCGTGCCAAAGCCTTGCACGCCGTCGCGCGGGCATTTCCTGCGCGCTACAAGCGCTTGGAATGGCTGGATCTGCGCGAGGGAAAGCTGCCCAATCCAGATGTGGAGTATCCGGACCTCGGAGAGCCGGCTGCCTTCGCCTGCAGCAACAAGATTTGCTCCTATCCGTCGTTCAACGCGGATGAACTGAAGAAGACCGTCGAGCAAATAGAAAAGCTGAAGATCAAGCGCGCGTCGCTGAACTAGGCGACGGCTTGAACCGTTGACGCTCCGGCACGTGCACAGAACGAGCGGTCGTCACGGGACGAATTGCGTAGCAAATCGTTTATTCCATCCCTTCAGATGAAAATTATTTTCTGAAACGTTGGACCCGAATTGAAGCACGCACGTAGCTGTTGTGAGTGACCGCTCTGGTCGCCTGGATGTGAAACGACAATGCGTCAGTCATACTGTCCTATCTCTTCGACTGGAAAGATTTGCTGCAAATTGTCGTCTCCGATCCTGGCAGTCCGGCGAGGTCATTCTTCAAACGGTGGTGCTGCGTGACAGAACAAAGATCGCGGATCCATCGGCCGTTATTCAAAATCATCTCAAGGAGATCGTCATGAAGATGGATTCGAAGTCGGGCGCCACTCTCGCAGTTGCCGCTGCCACGCTGTTTCTCGCCGGTGCAGCCGTTTCGGCTGGTTCGACCCAGGCTTTTGCCGCTGGCGGCAAGTGCATCGCCGCAAATGCCTGTAAGGGCCAGAGCGCCTGCAAGAGCGCATCGAATTCCTGCAAGGGCATGAATGCCTGTAAGGGGCAGGGCTTCTCGATGTCTTCCAAGGCTCAGTGCGACGCCAAGGGCGGCAAATTCGTTACCGGCTAATTTGAATGCACAGGGGAAGCCGCGATGAACCGGCTTCCCCTTTTTTGCGGTGCAAACTTGGCTCCCAACAAAGCCACAGCAAGATTCTTCTTTGTTTTTGCGAAGCGGGCGTAACGAATTCCATGAAGCGCCCGTACCATGAAATGGACGCCTGTTTGGTTCATCCGATTTGGTGAGCGAGGGCGTCCGATGGTTCGGGCTGGTGTCTTGCACCACCTGCATATGACGAGCTTTTACACTTAACCCCCTCGGAGGAGACGACCATGAAGTTGAATTCCAAATCAGGCGCGACCCTGGCTGCTGCTGCGGCGACCCTTTTCCTTGCCGGCGCGACCATGACGACGGTTGCCCATGCAGCTGGCGAAGGCCACTGCGTCGGTGCGAACGCCTGTAAGGGCCAGGGCGCCTGCAAGGGCGGCGCGAACGCCTGCAAGGGCCAGAACGCCTGCAAGGGTCAGGGCTTCTCGTCGCTGACCAAGGAAAAGTGCGCTGCAGTCAAGGGCAAGTTCGAAAAGTCCTGATCGCCTTCTGATTGACGGGGCCGGAGCCGATTGGTTCCGGCCCTTTCATTTCGATAAGTATGTTACGGTCGCTACCGAAGGTTACGGGTCGGTCTGAACGCTGCGGTGAAACTCAGCATGAATATTTCCAGCAAGATGCCAGGCTCGGGGACAGATGCTCAACCGGTGGGTGCTGCTAAAGGCGGCAACGCCGCAAAGCCGCCTTTTCTGGGCTTCGGTCTGGGTCTTCGCGCGCAGCATTACGATGAAATTCTCAATGGCAATCCTCCGATCGACTGGTTCGAGGTGATCAGCGAGAACTATATGCTGCCGGGAGGCCAGCCGCTGCGCATGCTTGATCGCATTCGCGAGCGCTATCCGGTGGTGATGCACGGTGTCTCATTGTCGATTGCATCGACTGTGCCACCAAATTTCGAATACCTGACGGGTTTGAAGGAGCTCGCGAAGCACGTTCAACCGAAGTGGATCTCGGATCACCTCTGCTGGACCGGTGTGCATGGCAAGAACCTGCACGATCTGCTGCCAATTCCCTACACGCGCGAGTCGCTGGATCACGTCATCAGCCGCGTCCAGCTCGTTCAGGATTTTCTTGGCCGCGAGATTGTTCTGGAGAATGTTTCGACCTATGTCCAGTTCGCAAATTGCGAAATGACCGAGTGGGAATTTCTCTCCGAGCTGTCGCGGCGTTCGGGATGCTGGCTGCTGTTCGATGTCAACAACGTCTATGTCAGCGCCTTCAACCACGGATATGATCCCTACACGTTCCTCAACGGCATCCCCGCGGATCGCGTGGTCCAATTCCATATGGCCGGTCACACCCATATGGAAACCCACATCATCGATACACACGATCATCCGGTCTGCGACGAGGTGTGGGATCTTTATGAAGCCGCGTTGCGGCGTTTCGGTGCGGTATCGACCATGATCGAGCGCGACGACAACATTCCGCCATTGGATGAGCTGATTGTTGAAGTGCAGAAAACACGAGAGATCGCGACGAAGATTTTGCCGCAGATCCCCCAACTCCGGCACGCGGGATGAATGAATTCGAGCGGCTGCAGGATGAGTTTCAGCGCGGCATTATGAGCGGCGACGACTCGGTGCTTGGAGATATTCTCGACAGCCCGAAGGAAAAGCGCGACGTCCTGTTCGGTGTTTATCGCTATGCCTATGTGTCCCGGTTGGTCGAGGCGCTACGCAACGACCACACCCATCTACACGGCTATCTCGGCGACGAGATGTTCGATGAAATGGGAGCAGCCTATGTTGCTGCCAAACCGTCGCATCATCCCAATATGCGCTGGTTCTCACAAGGTCTTCCCGAATTCCTGAGAACGACGGAGCCCTATAGTGACCATGCGGTGATCGCCGACCTCGCTGCATTCGAGAAGGCGTTGAACGATGCCTTTGACGCGGCCGATGGGCCAGTGATTGGTATTGAGGACGTTGCGGCCTTTCCGCCCGACGTCTGGAACGATCTGAAATTCCAGCCGCATCCGACATCGTGTCGTCTCGATCTTGCGACCAACGCGCTCGACATCTGGAAGGCGCTCAAGGACGAGCAAGCGCCGCCCGATGCGATCATGCTCGATGAGCCGAACCGGTTGCTGATCTGGCGTCAAGACGTCACGCCGATGTTTCGAGAGCTGCCGGCGGAGGAAGCCATGATGTGGGATGAGGCATCGGGCGGCATTCCGTTCGGCGTACTCTGCTCCATGCTGGCCACATTTGCCGATCCAGACAGCGCCGCTTCGCGCGGAGCCGGCTATCTGCATGGATGGGTTACCTCCGGTCTTCTGACCGGTGTTTCCAGAGGCTGATCGTTACGCTCGGTCGGGAGGTTGCGTGCGTACGGATGACAGCCTCAACTGGGTCGAGTGCCTGAACTGGGATCAGGTCGCGTCACGCATCGCAAACGGTGCATCCGCGATTTTGCCTGTGGGTGCCGGTGCGAAGGAGCACGGATTTCATTTGCCGATGGGCACCGACCGGATCCAGGCTGAAGCATTGGCGGCGAGGCTCTCGGGGCAGATCGATGCGCTTGTCTGGCCAACACTGAGTTACGGATACTATCCGGCATTTTCGGAATATGCCGGCAGTTGTAGTCTTTCAGTCGCGACCTTCGAAGCACTGATCGAAGACATCACGACAGCACTTCTCGGCTACGGTTGCAAATCTGTCTTTGTGCTCGATACCGGTTTGAGCACAATTTCTCCGATCGAACGCGCGCTGGCTCGCATCGCCAGCGAAAAGACATGCCATTTGAGAATTCACGATGGCGCAAAGTACAAAACCACTGCGGATCGAATTGCCCAGCAGAAATTCGGCAGTCACGCTGATGAACTTGAAACATCGTTGATGCTGGCGCTGGCTCCTGACGCTGTTGATATGACGCTAGCGGAAGCAAGTCCTGTGGCCGGGCGGGATGCGTCGGGTCCGCTTACTCCGTTTGATAGCTCGTCTCCTAACTACAGTGCTTCAGGCAGCTTCGGAGATCCGGCATACGCCACGCGTGCCAAGGGAGAGCTTCTTCTTGCCGCAATGACCGATGATCTTGTCGAACGAGCATTAGCCTTTCTTGCAGGAAACCTTGACTCCGTCGAATCCGGTGAGAGCACCTCATGAGACGTGGACGTTTCATTCGTGCGACAGCGGCATTTGTAGCTGCGGGAATTTTGGCAACGGGAGCGTTTACGTTGCGAACATCTGCGCAGTCGGAATTTCTCGGCGGGCAGGGCATGCCGTATGCGGCGTTCGACAAGCTTCCTTATACAAGCATCGACGTTAAAGGCGGCGTGATCCGCTTGGCATTTGCGCCGGGGCGGCTGGCTTTGCCGAAAGCCACTATCGTGGAATGGGTCACACGGTCGGCGAAGGCTATCGACACGTATTACGGACATTTCCCGGTCAAATCGGCGCGGCTACTGATCGTGCCGGTCGATGGCCAGCGTGTTCAGGGCGGAACCACGTGGGGTTATCGCGGCGGGGCGATCCGCATCAAGCTCGGAAGCGATGCCAACGAAGACGACCTGCGGCGAGACTGGATCATGGTTCACGAGATGGTGCATCTTGCATTGCCGGATCTCGATGAACGCTACAATTGGCTATCCGAAGGTTTGGCGGTTTACATCGAGCCGATCGCGCGTGTGCAGGACGGTGACTTGCCGGAAAAGGGCGCCTGGGCAGCGATGATGCGCGATATGCCCAAAGGTCTTCCGGGTTTTGGCGACAATGGACTGGACAATACTTCGTCGTGGGGGAGCACCTATTGGGGCGGTGCGTTGTTCTGTCTTATGGCCGATGTCGAAATTCGCAAGCGGACCGGTAACCGGCTTGGCTTGCGTGATGCGATGCGTGGTGTGCTGGCGGCGGGAGGCAATCACGAGTCGCGATGGCCGATTGCCAAGGTTCTTTCAACGGCGGATGCCGCAGTCGGTGTTGATGTGCTGACACGATTGCATGACGATATGGGACCGAAGCCGGTTCGTCCGGATATCAAAGCGCTGTGGCGGGAATTGGGGCTGAAAGCCGGTGAGGGTGGCGTCGAATTCGATAACACCGCACCGCTCGCTGCCGTGCGTGCTGCTATCATGAAGTAACGTCGGTTGGTTTGGCTATTTGGCCTTCGCGACTGTGATGCCCTGCCAGTCCCTATCGGGCGGTGTGACCAGATATCGCCTGCAGTGCTCCATCATTTTCGCTGACGGACCGTCATGCGGGCGGATGAGTAGAACGGTTTCGAAATAGCGGATAGCCGTTTCAAACTCACTTTCGCGATAGGCGGCGAGTCCCTGGTGGTAGTGTTCGACCCAGCCCGACGGGTCTTCATCTGCGCCCGCTATGCCCAATAGCTCGTAGATTCTCATGCCACCCGAGCGCCCGTATACCGCGAGCAGGTCCAGCTCACGCGCGTAAATTCGGTCGCCTGCGAGACGGCGTGTCTCGTGACCGATAATGATATCGGTCCCATACTGCTTGTTCGCGCCCTCGAGCCTGCTTGCAATGTTCACGGCATCGCCAATCACCGTATAGTTCAGCCGGACCTCCGAACCGATGTTTCCCACCAGCATATCGCCCGAGTTGATCCCGATCCGGATGCGCAATGCTTGCCCGCCGTCATCGACAATTCCCGACTGACGCACAGCACGCTGGCAGGTCAACGCTGCAAGGCATGATTGAACAGCGTGATCGGAATTTATCGCGGGAGCGCCCCAGAACGCCATGACGGCGTCACCAATAAATTTGTCGATGGTGCCGCCATGCGAATTCACACCAGTAGAGACTACATCCAGATATCGCGAGAGCAGCGGGATAATCTGATCGCCCAGCCGCTCCGATAATCCAGTGAAGCCTGCGATATCGGCAAACATCACGCTCATCGTTCGAATGTCGCCGCCCGGACGCGGCTCGATACCCTCGTTGACCAGCGAGCGGACGAGGTCCGCGGGAATGTATTTCTTGAAGGCCGACAGGCCACCCGCCATGTCTGCGATTGACCCGGAAAGATCTTCCAGCTCCGCAAGCTGCGATGGATAGCGTTTGACCTGATCGAGCTCGAAGCGTTCGACATGCTTGATCTCATTGACCACCTTGATCAAAGGCGCGGCAATCAGGCGTTGTGCCAGCCATGCTGAAAAGATGCCTGCGCCGACAATCAAAGCGGCGAGGCCAATCAGAAGCTGGCGGATGGTCTTCTGGACCGGTCCGAGAAATTCCGACTCAGGAACAACGGTTGCCAGCGACCAGCCGGGCAGTGAGAGCGGAGTCAAAACCACTTCGTACGCTTTGTCGTTCTGGGTCACGCGAGATCGATACGCCTCGGCCTGATCCGGGTCGTAGTTGCCGGCGGCTTGTTTAAGAGCGTCGACCGCGACACTCAGTAAGGGATGGTTGGTCTTGAGTGCCGTGACCTCGTCGGCGTCTGCGTCCGGCGCGGCGACGATCCCGCCATCCCGATCGAGGATGAAAGCACCCGCCGTTTTCCCCGTGGTGATCTGGGACAAGAATCGAGAAACCCGCGTAAGCTCGACAATAATGCCAAGAACGCCTTGCCGATTCTGGTCGACCTCAATCGGTCCAGCGAGCGCTACAGCAAGCCGGCTTCCTCCTGGATGAACCGTAATGTTGAACCACTGTTGACCTTCGGCTTCGATACTGCTTCGAAACCACTCCTGATCCTTGACGCGATAGGGCGTGTCTTCAACGGTGTGTTTCTCGAATTCAAAGTCTCCATCGATCAGCTTGTAACGATCAATCCGCTTTTCTTGCCCGCCGGCAGGAATCTCGATCATTTCGATCGCCGTATCGCCGAGTTTGTGGGCGGTGAAAAACGATCCATCGGGCCAGCCGAAAGCTATCGATGAAATGGTCGGCTGCGACTGAAGCTGAGCCAGAAATACCGATTTTCGCTTGTCGGTATCGCGGGTGTTCAGCACATTCCGGACGAACAGTGTCCGCACCGCAGTGTAGGTAGATTTGGCCTCGGCTGTAATCGATTGCAATTCGTCGCTAACGGCAAACACAATCTGCTGGTTGATCGTCGCCGCGAGTGTTTGACTGGTCGCTTCCGCGGTTCTCCACCAGAGAAGATGGACACCGACGGCGCTGACCGTGATGAATGCCAGCACCAATAGCGATATGGCGAGGCGAATTCCGATGCGCATAGCATTGCCTAATTTCGTTGGCCGATATTAACGTGGGTGTTGATCTGGCGAAAGCCCAGGCTGTGTGGCGCTGAATCCAATGGCGACGACATAGCGAATTCCGCGATGCAAATGCGCTATCCTTGCCATGCAGGTGCTCTATCCCGTTTGGCGACATCGACAGCGGCCAGATCGCAAGCTACCATTTCTAGCAATTAAAATAGCAAGGCCCGCACGGGCTATGGGGAGCAAGATGCCTGTTGTACTCGATCCGGACGCCGCCGCAGTTCTGCACGCCTTCCGCGAAGCTGGCCGCCCAGCGTATGAAACGCTTTCGCCGACGGAGGCCCGTCAAATGTATCTGGCGGGCCGGGTGGTATCCAACCCTGAACCGCCGAAGATTGCTTCGGCGGAATCGATGGTCATTCCAGGGCCCGGCGGCGGGTCGATTCCCGCGCGCCTCTATAAGCCGTTGAAGCTGAGAGAGTCAGATGGCCTGTCGCCGTGTCTGGTCTTTTTTCATGGCGGAGGCTGGGTCATTGGCGATCTCGACTCTCATGACGTGGTCTGCCGGACGCTGGCCGACGAAGGTCAGCTTGTTGTGGTCGCGATTGATTATCGTCTGGCACCGGAGCACCGGTTTCCTGCGGCTGTCGACGACGCGATTGCCGCGACCGAATGGATTTCGAACAACGCTCTCTCGTTGGGAGTTGATGCAACCCGATTGCTTGTGGGAGGCGACAGCGCAGGCGGCAATCTCGCGGCCGTCGTCTCGATCAATGCACGGGCGGCCGGCCCCCATATCGCGGGTCAGGTTCTAATCTATCCCGGGACCGATTTTGCAATGAGCCATCCCTCGCATAGCGAACCGGAGACCAGCGCGTTGCTGACGCATTCGGTGATCCGATGGTTTCGCGATCACTATCTCAACGGCGCTACCGGAATCGACGACTGGCGGGCGTCGCCGGCGCGGGTGGAAAACCTTTCTGGATTGCCGCCGGCATATGTATTGACGGCTGGCGCCGACCCTCTGCGCGACGAAGGGGATGAATTCGCCAAGCGCCTCGGCGACGCCGGAGTGCCCGTGACGTACCGGACATATCCCGGTCAGTTTCATGGGTTCATCACGATGGGAAAGTTGCTGCCGAAAGCAGGCGAAGCGATGTGCGAAATTGGCGATTGGCTCAGGACGATGTGATCGCGTTCGCATTTCGCACCGGAAGCTGGCCGGCTCGCTTGCAAGCCAGAAAAGATGTCTGGGAGGATAAGATATGACCGCTCCGCAGCCCGACTCCACATCCTCTCCTGAAAGCTACGATGCGATTGTCGTTGGTGCCGGGTTCGCGGGCCTTTACATGCTGCATCGCCTGCGCGGTCTCGGTCTTTCGGTGCGCGTTTATGAGCAGGGCGGCGACGTCGGCGGAACCTGGTACTGGAATCGCTATCCGGGTGCGCGCTGCGATGTTGAGAGTATGCAGTATTCCTATTCATTCTCCGAAGAATTGCAGCAGGAGTGGGAATGGACCGAACGCTATGCACCGCAACCTGAAATTCTGAAATACGCTAATCATGTTGCAGACAGGTTCGATCTGCGCCGTGATATTCAGCTCAATACGCGTGTGGAGTCGGCGGTACTTCAGGAAAGCGCCGGGAGTTGGTCGATCACCACCTCGGATAGCCAAAAGGTATTGGCAACCTTTTTCATTCTGGCGACTGGTTGTCTCTCGAATGCACGAATTCCTGATTTTAAGGGCCGCGATGAGTTTCAGGGGAAGACCTATCACACGGGCCACTGGCCGCATGAGGAGGTCGATTTCACGGGCCAGCGCGTCGGCGTTATCGGGACCGGCTCGTCTGCTATCCAGTCGATTCCCATCATCGCCGGGCAGGCCAGCCATCTTTTCGTTTTCCAGCGTACGCCCAATTTCAGCGTCCCGGCGCACAATGCGCGCCTAACTCCGGAGATGACGCGCTCGTGGAAAGTCGATTATGCGGAGCGGCGGCGGCGCGCACGAGAAGAGTCGCGAAACGGAATTCTGACCGTTATCCCGGAGAAGGGCGCGCTTGATGATGCAGAGGAGGCGCGGCGACGGGAGTACGAGGCGGGCTGGACGCGCGGCGGCATCAGCTTCATGGCCTCCTATAACAACCTGCTGTTCGACAAGCCCGCGAACGACACTGCATGCGAGTACGTTCGCTCGAAGATCGGGGAGATTGTGCGCGATCCTGCGGTCGTAAAGCTGCTACAGCCGCACGATCATCCGATCGGGTCGAAGCGCATTTGTGTCGATACGGAGTATTATGCGACATTCAACCAGCCCAATGTCACGCTGGTCGATATTCGATCCTGTGCGATCGAGGAAATACTGCCGAACGGTTTGCGTACGGGAGACAAGAGTTACGAACTCGACGCCATCGTGTTTGGAACCGGGTTCGACGCCATGACCGGATCTGTCGCCAAGATCGACATCAGGGGCGAAAATGGTACGACCCTGAACCAGAAATGGACGGAAGGCCCCCGGACTTATCTTGGTCTGATGAGCTCCGGCTTTCCGAATATGTTCATCATTACCGGACCGGGCAGCCCGTCTGTGCTTAGCAACATGATTGTGTCCATCGAGCAGCACGTCGATTGGATCACAGATTGTGTCGAGTACATGCGCACGCGCGGTCTTGACCGTATTGAGGCGACCCGAGATGCCGAGGACGATTGGGTCACGCAAGTCAACGATGTCGCCAGCGGAACGCTCTATCCGCAGGCGAATTCATGGTACATGGGCGCCAATATCCCAGGCAAGCCGCGAATCTTCATGCCGTATATCGGCGGCGTCGGTGTCTATCGTCAGATTTGCAATGACGTTGCGGCAAGGGGCTATGAAGGCTTTGTCATGACAAGCCGAGGCGAGACCGCCGAATACGCCGCCGAGTGAGCCAGCAGAGCAGAGTTGCGCTCAGCAATTTCACGCCAGGTAACTTGCATAATGAAAGTTATTGCGTACTGTGGCAAAAAGGGCTTCGAAAGCCCTATTTGACAAATGGAGGAATTATCCGGTGAAGCTTGCAACATGCCGCTTGAATGACAAGGAGCGGGTAGCGATTGTTCATAGCGGCGATCAGAGCTTGTTCGATCTCGCTGGGGCGTCGGCCCGTTCGGGCAATATCGATCCTGCGTTCAACTCCATGCTGGCGCTGATCGATGGTGGCGATGCCGCGCTCGATCGGGCGCGCAAACTATTCGAGCGCTATGGCAGCGATGCGGATTTGTCGACAGCCGTTGCCGGAACGGACATTCTGGCGCCGGTGCCGGAGCCGCGTCAGATGCGGGACGGAATGTCATTTCCGCTGCATATTCGCCAGTCGCCCCGCGGCCAGTTGAAGCTGAAAGCGCGCGCGGAGGGTAACGCCGCCGAATTGGCGCGTCTGGAAGCAGAGCCGCTGCCCGAGCTGCCGGAGATTTATCGTAAGCAGCCGATCTACTACATCACTAACCGTTTCAGCGTGAAGGGCACCAATACAACCGTCAAATGGCCGCGTTATAGCAAGGTCATGGACTATGAACTGGAGTTCGGCGTGATCACGAAGGGCAAGGCCGCAAACATCTCCGCAGCCAGGGCGCGCGATCATATCTTTGGCTACACAATCTTCAACGATTTCTCCGCGCGCGATGCTCAGCGTATTGAAATGGAGGGTCGCCTCGGTCCTGCGAAAGGAAAAAGCTTCGACGGCGGAAACGTGCTCGGTCCCTGGATCGTCACACCCGATGAGATCGGCGATCCCTACAAGCTGAACATGGAAGTTCGCGTGAACGGCAAGGTCCGCTCGAAGGGCGTGAGCGACGGCATGCTGTTCTCATTCGAGGAAATTATTGCGCACATCACACAGGACGAGACCTTAATGCCGGGCGAGTTTATCGGCTCGGGAACGGTCGGCAACGGATGTGGTCTGGAGCTTGGCTGGTATCTTGAGCACGGCGACACCATCGAGCTGGAAGTCGACAAAATTGGTGTCCTGATGAACCGGGTCGAGCGGCAGGATGCCTGATCTGCGCGAAACATGACTTGCAATATGAAAGTCATGGGATAGTCTGCTCCTGTAACAACGCCGGCGCGAATGAACGCGCCGGCAAACAGGAGGTGAACCTTGTCCGAGGAAGCACTGGTCACGCGCGAGCAGCGCGGCAATATCTCTGTACTGACGATGGTTTACAGGCCCTACAATCTGTTGGGCCCGAAGCTCATCAACGCAATCGTTGGGGAAATCGAAGAGGCACAGAAGGCCGGAAGCCGGGCAATCGTGATCCGCAGCGGCTTGCGGCACTTCTCTGCCGGCGCCGATCTGGATATTTTCGACAAGCGGGTTGCTCAGGGTAGCGGCAGCACCGATGGCGAAAATCGCCGCGTGACTGGCGTCGAGTTTCTGCGTTTCATGGAGTTGCTGCCGATCCCGCTGATTGCCAGCGTTCATGGCGTCTGCCTTGGCGGTGGTCTCGAACTCGCGCTGTGCTGCGACTATATCATTGCGGCCTCGTCAGCGAAAATCGGCTCCGTGGAGGCAACGCTTGGGCTTCACCCGTTGCTCGGTGGCATTCAGCGCCAGGTGCAGCGCATCGGCGTACTGCGTGCCAAAGAGATGTCCATGCTCGCGCGGCGTTACGATGCGCCGACGCTGGAGAAATGGGGCCTGATCAATCTGACGGTTCCGGAAGAGTCGCTGGAGAAGGCGACAATGGCGATCGCCGAAGAGTTCGCGCAGGGGCCGACACTGGCTCACGCTGCGACCAAGGAGCTAGCTCATATCGCGTCCAGCGAAGGCGTTACCGCAGCCGACGAGGCGATGGCGCGCGTGCAGGTGCCGATCTGGGCATCGGAGGATCTGAAGACTGGTCTTGCATCGTTCCGCAAGAACGGCCCCGGCCTCGCCAAGTTCGCGGGGCGCTGACATGAGTGGTCCTCTCAGCGGAATCCGCGTCGTCGATTTTTCTCGTGTCCTCGCCGGCCCCTTGTGCGCGCGCACATTGCAGGATCTCGGCGCCGAGGTCATCAAGGTCGAACCGCCAAGCCCGGATGTATCGCGCTTCGCGTTTCCATCCACCGACGGCATGTCGGGTTATTATGCCCAGCAGAACGCCGGAAAACGCAATGTCAGCATCAATCTCAATGTGCCGGGTGCTTACGATCTGGCGTTGAAGCTGTGCGATACGGCCGACATCGTGGTGGAGAATTTCCGCGCGGGAACGCTCGGATTCTTCGGTCTCGATTACGAAACCCTGTCGAAACGCAATCCACGTTTGATCTACGCGTCGATCACGGGTTATGGGCAGGGCGGTCCCTGGCGCAGCCGGATGGCGTATGCGCCGACGGTGCAGGCCGAGGCGGGCTTTACGGAAAACAGCGTACGTCATTATGGCGAAGCGCTGACCGAACCACGCACTGACAGCCTTTCGCATGCGGACGTCTACGCCGGTCTGCAGGCTGTCATTGCAATTCTCGCCGCGCTCAACAGTCGCCAGACCAGCGGCAAGGGTCAGTATATCGACGTGGCAATGGCTGCGACCTTGCTTGCAGTCAACGAACGAGCCCATGTCGATCTCTCTGACGATGATATCGGCGCGGAACCCGCCGTGCTCGGCGCGACCGATTGCTCGTTCTTCACCGGCCCACAAGGCGAGCATTTCACGGTCGCAACAAGCATTATCGGCAGCCGCACGTTTCCTTCGTGGTTGCGGGCAATGAGGCGGGTCGATCTGATGGAAGATCCGCGATTTTCGTCAGCGGCTGCGCGCCGGCTGAATTTCGGTGCACTACATCAGATCATCCAGTCCTGGATGCTGACGTTTCCCGACATGGCAACGCTTGATGCTCAGTTCGATGAAGCCAAGATCGCGATGGGTGAAATCCGATCGATCAAGGATCTCACAAAATCGGAATGGAGCGATTACTGGGGTGCTGTCCAGCACGTGCCGGATCGTAGCGGCGGCGAGTATCGCCTGCCGGGGCGCCCTTGGCACTTCTCCGGCGACGAGTTGACACCAATCGGATCGCCTGCGTTTCAGGGCGAACATAACCGCGCGGTGTTCAGCGAACTCGGTATCGGGTCGGCGGAACTCGACCGGTTGACGGAAGCGGGTGTGCTTGTTGCACATCGCCGCGCTCTGGAGCCTGACGTGGTGATAAAGCCATCCGAAGAATCCGGCCAGGCAGCCTGATCAACCTGAATTGTTTGACAGCATGAGCGGCCGCGAGTTCTCGCAGCCGCAACGAGAAACTGTGTCCGGAGGACCTCGAGATGCGTGCGATATTCAATTTTTCGTCCATAGCCTGCGCGGCCATGATCGTTCTGACCTCCGGCGCCGCTGTAGCCGGGGAAAAGAAGTACGACACCGGCGCGACCAATACCGAAATCAAGATCGGCAACACCATGCCGTATAGCGGTCAAGGATCGGCGTGGGGCCTGCTTGGAAAGGCCGAGGCGGCCTATTTCGATAAGGTGAATGCCGAAGGCGGCGTTAATGGCCGTAAGATCACTTTCATTAGTTATGACGATGCCTATAGCCCGCCGAAGACGGTGGAGCAGGCGCGCCGTCTCGTCGAAAGTGACGAAGTGCTGCTGCTGTTCAGTACGTTCGGAGTTCCGACCAACACCGCGATCCACAAGTACATGAACGCGAGAAAGGTCCCGCAATTATTCGTCGGCGGCGGTGGATCGAAATGGAACGATCCGAAGAATTTTCCATGGACCATGGGTTTTCAGCCGTCGTTTCTCAACGAAGGCAGGGTCTATGGACAATATCTCGCGGCCAATCATGCCGGCGGGAAGATCGCGGTCCTTTATCAGAACGACGATTACGGAAAGGACATTCTGAACGGTTTTAAACAGGGGCTCGGCGCGAAATCGTCGATGATTATCGCGGAATCGAGCTACGAAGTATCGGTGCCGACCGTTGATTCCCAGGTCGTTGGATTGAAGGCCAGCGGTGCCAATATCTTCATGAATTTCGCCGGGCCGAAGTTCGCAGCGCAAGCGATACGGAAGCTCGCCGAACTCGACTGGAAGCCGGTCCATATCCTCAATATTCCAGCAGCCTCGATTGGCAGTGTTATCAAGCCTGCGGGTTTCGATATCTCCCAGGGGATCATTAGCGGTGGCTTCCTCAAGGATGCAACCGATCCGGCTATGGCCGGCGATTCCGGCGTGAAGGCTTATCTCGCGTTTCTGGAAAAGTACTATCCAGGTGCCGACGTAACGGCGACGGGCAACACGCAGGGCTATGTGATGGCGCAAACCATGGTGCAGGTCTTAAAGCAGGCCGGTGACGAGCTAACTCGCGAAAACGTAATGCGGCAGGCCGCCAATATCAGGGGGCTGAAACTAGATATGCTGATGCCCGGCATCCAGATCAGCACCAGTCCGGATGATTTTGCACCGATTAAATCCGTGCAGTTGCGTCGGCTGGTCGGCGAGCGTTGGCAGCCGTTCGGGCCGGTCATTGAGGCCAACTCTGGCCCGTAGGGTTGGAGGTTCGGAATCCGCCAATTTGGGGCACTGGACAGACGTACATGCGGCTCTGATATATGATGTATATAACAGGGCCGGATTCGAGAATTAAAGGGTAGCGATGGCGGACGAGAAGCGAAGCCGTATTGCCAACAGGGAATGTTCGGTAGCGCGTGCCATGGAAGCAGTCGGCGACCGTTGGTCGATTTTGCTGCTGCGGGAAGCGTATTACGGCGTCAAGCGGTTCGATGAATTTCAGTACTATGTCGGAATAGCGCCGAACATCCTCAGCACCCGTCTGAAAAAACTTGTCGATGCGGGCATCATGGCCAAGGTGCCGTTGCCCGAACACGCCGGTCGATACGATTATGTCCTGACCGAGAAGGGCCGGGATTTCTTTCCGACGTATCTCGCGCTCAAGAAATGGGGCGACGACTGGCTGGCAGAGCCGGGAGGACCGCAAGTCGTTTTCAACGACAAGTCCAGCGGGCAAGAGATCAACTATCCCGAACTTCTGACGGCGCGGGGCAAGCCACTCAGCTTGGAAGATATTGAAATCGTTCCCGGCGCCGGTGCTGTGCCCTTTAACCGGAGAAGATTCTCCGACTCGGATGCTGACCGCGCAAAAGTTGGCCCAAAGTCGCGGATGTCGCCGAAGCGAAAGAGCAAGTAGAACTCAGTCATTGTTGGGGGCAATCATATCGCCCTTAATGTTACGTCATTTCGATCAACGATATCAGAGCTCTTTCGAGCTCGGTTTTGATGAGATGCTTTCGATAGTCCGCTGAAGCGTAGTTGTCCGAAAGGCATTCGGCCTGTTCGCTGGCGAGTGTTCCGGCTGTTTTGATTGTCTCGTGCGTCAGAGCTTTCCCAATCAGAAATTCTGCCGCCGGTTCGGCCGCAAACGCATGTCCAGTTGCTCCGGTAATGCCGATAGAGAGTTGTGAGACCAAGCTACCTTTCAAGCACAGGCTCACCGCAACGCCGACCACAGCATAACCGCTCGCCGGATGCCGGATCTTCCGGTATCTGAATTGCGTTCCCGCAATAGGGCGAGCGATATGAATAGCTGCGAGAATTTCGCTGGCCTCAAGCGCTGTGGTGAAAATATCGACGAAAAAGTCTTTCGCAGCAATGCGCCTTTTGCCGTTAGGGCCTGCGATCTCCAGTTCGGCATTCAAGGCGATGACAACCGCGGGCCAGTCTGCCGCCGGATCTGCGTTAGCCAATGATCCGCCGATGGTGCCACGGTTGCGCACCTGTGGATCTGCGATCATATCGGCGGCCTGATGGAAGATAGGCAGAACTTCACGAATAGCTCGAGATCCGTGCAGATCTGCGTGGCGGGTCAGCGCACCGATCTTGATCTGATCGCCGACCTCGATCCCTCTCAGTTCGTCGATTCCGCCAATGTCGATGAGAAGTGCCGGGGACGCCAGCCGCAATTTCAATGTCGGGATCAGTGTGTGACCACCGGCCAGGAGCTTGGTGCCATCGGGATCGTCCTGCATCAGGCCGATGGCTTGAGAGAGAGACGTTGCCCGAACGTAGTCGAATGATGCCGGGATCATTGGCTTGCTCCTGCGCGGGCTTTCTGAACAGCCGACCAGATGCGCGGTGGCGTCATCGGCATGTCGAGATGTGGAATTCCAAGCGGTGATAACGCGTCGAGCACGGCGTGAACCATGCATGGCGGAGCCGCGATCGATCCGCTCTCGCCAATGCCCTTGACGCCGATTGGATTGGTCGGAGACGGCGTCTCCTGAAACGACGATCGAATATTTGGGACGTGCTCAGCGCGCGGAACCGCGTAATCCAGCAATGAGCCGGTCATCAATTGCCCAGTGTCGGGATCGTAGCTGACCTCCTCATAAAGGGCCTGCGCAATGCCTTGTACGACGCCGCCATGGATCTGTCCGGCAGCGAGGAGAGGATTAATGATCGTGCCGACATCGTCCACGGCGATGTAATCGAGAATATCCACAATGCCGGTTCCGGGGTCCACATCGACGTAGGCCATATGGATGCCCGATGGCGAACCCATGCCGGTCGGATCGTAGAACATCGTTTCGTCGAGACCAGGCTCCATTCCGTCGGGAATCTTGTGGCCGACATAGGCCATGCGGGCAACCTTGTCGAAGGTTACCGGCGCGATGTCCGTACCCGGCACGCTGAATTGTCCAGCCCGGTATGAAATGTCTTTTTCATCGACCTCCAGCATGCTCGCCGCGATCTTCTTGGCTTTCGCCACGATGCGTTGCGACGAGACGTGAACGCTCGATCCACCGACAGCCATGGAGCGAGAGTTGAATGTCCCGTGACCGGCCTGAACCTGCCGCGTATCGCCTTGCACGATGTCGATGTTCTCGATCGGAATCTGGAGAACGTCGGCTGCGATCTGGGCCAGTGATGTATTGTGGCCATGGCCCTGGCTCATGGAGCCGGAAAAGATCGTGGCGCGGCCACTTGAGTCGATGCTGACCCGCGCGCTCTCCCAGCCTCCGCGATTGAAGCCCATCAGCGACAGACGTCGTGACGGCGCCATCCCGCACATATGGGTATAGGCGGCAACGCCGATACCGCGATAGCGGCCCTGAACACGCAAGAGATCGCGCTCGGCAATCCGCGCGTCGTAATTGAATGCTTCCAGAGCTTTTTCCAGCAATCCTTCGTAGTTACCGCTGTCATAGATCACAGCCGGACCGTTATAGGGACGGTGAGGGAAGTCAGCGCGCTGGATGAAATTCAGCTTGCGCACTTCGACCTGATCGAGTTTGAGATGGCGCGCGACAGCGTCGATAGCGCGCTCTGCGATGTATCCTGCCTCGGGGCGGCCGTATCCGCGATAAGCATCGACCGGAACGGTGTTCGTTACAACCACTCTCGAGAAGGCTTCGTAGTTGTCGATCTTGTAAGTGCCGGTCCCGAAGTTGATCGTATTCACTGTCGGGCCACCCGATGCCATGTTCGACAGGTAGGCTCCGACGTTGCCGAGGGTCTCGACCTTCAGCCCGAGAATCTTTCCGTCATTGCGGAATGCAACTTCGATGGTTTCGGTATGCGCGCGACCGTGGCTGGTAGATTGATGACTCTCCGAACGGGATTCCCACCATTTGACGGGTACGTTGAGTAGGCGCGCCAGATAAGGACAAAGCAATTCCTCGGGATAAAGATGCATCTTCGCGCCAAATCCGCCGCCGATGTCGGGGGCAACAACTCTGAGCTGGTGCTCAGGAATGCCTACGGTCTCGGCGATCCATCGCCGATGCATGTGTGGCACCTGACTCTGGATGTTGACGGTCAGTGTTCCATCGGCGCACGGCTCGGCGAGAATGGAGCGTGTTTCCATGCAGGTTGGAATCAGGCGATTGTTGATTACACGAAGCTTGATAATGTGATCCGCTTCGCCGGCTGCTTTTTTATAGTCGCCACCGCCGGTCTTGTAGAGCGTTGTGATATTTTTCGGCACGTTGTCATGGAGTTGCGGCGCATCTTCGCGGATTGCGGCTTCCTCATCGACAACGGCGGGAAGTGTTTCGTAATCGATCTCGATCAATCCCACGGCATCGTGGGCCTGGGCCTGCGTTTCGGCGACCACGACCGCGACGCATTCTCCAACGAAGCGCACCCGGTCAAGAGCAACCACCGGGCGGTCGGGAACCTTGGTTCCCGGAATGATCCAGTTGGGTGCGATCGATCCGATTTTTCCGACGAGATCGGCGCCAGACAAAACAAGACGAACGCCCAGTGCTGCCCGCGCTGCGGACAGGTCTATGCTTTTGATAAGAGCGTGTGCGTGCTGCGAGCGCAGAATGGCCATATGCAGCATGCCTTGGGACTTCATGTCGTCCGTATAGCGTCCTTTGCCGGTAATGAACTTGAAGTCTTCGCGCCGGCGCAGCGGCTGGCCCATGTATTTGATAGCGGCTGTTTCAGTCATGACCATGTGCTCCCGCTGCGAGCGACTCAACGGCGCGCACGATGTTGTGGTACCCGGTGCAACGGCAGATATTGCCGGTGAGGTTGTGGCGAATTTCGTCTTCGGTCGGTTTAGGATTTTGCTTGAGCAGCTGACGCACGCTCATAATCATTCCCGGTGTGCAAAAGCCGCACTGCAAGGCATGATGCTCATGGAAAGCGGACTGAATCGGATGCAGCGCGCCGCCGGCTGGTGCGAGACCTTCGATTGTCGTGATCGACGATCCGTCTGCCATGACGGCCAGCACTGTGCAGGACTTGACCGCGTCACCGTCAATATCGACAGTGCAAGCGCCGCATTGCGACGTATCGCAACCGACATGGGTGCCCGTCAGGTTCAGATCGTCACGAAGCAGATGGACCAGCAGTTGGCGCGCTTCGACGGAAGCCGTCTGACGTACGCCGTTGATTGTCATTGTCACAACGTGACGCTTTTCATCGCTATCGCTCACTGTTTCCTCCGGAAGGTTTCTGCAGCCTTCGATAGCCGCTTGATTTGCAGATGTGGTGGTTGGCTCAGGTGATGCTGATGTTGGCTATGTCGATAGCGACGGCAACAGGCGCGGGCATCGCCGTTCCGTCGGGATTGCGGCGAAGCGCGCGCCGCTTGGTGGCAATTTTGATTCCGTCGAACGTTTTGTAGTCTGAGGCATAGTGTGCCGTTGGAATGCTGCCGACGACAACCGCGCCGTAGTCCAAGCGACTGATCATACCGTTGCCGTCGATATGGAAGATCTGTTCGGGGCAATGAGTGGCTATAGAATCAGGAAAGGTTACCTTGAGCCTGCGGCGCACATTTCCATTCTCGTTCCATGGCGCGATTTCCTCGCAGAGGACACCTGGCCACGAGAAGACAAAGGGCGTCGTCAGGTAATTCCACATCGCGTAGCCGCTAAAATATGCAAGATCGAGCTCGTCCCATTGCGTTTCGGGGACATGATTCTGAAAGGCCGGCCGGGGATCGCGGCGTTCTTGCAGAACTTGCCCATCGAGTGTTTCGATGCGGGTTTGGTCGGGCTGGTAGACGCTGCGTTTGTTGGGGGCCGTGAATGGGCGATAGCTGGTCGATTGAATTTTTGTGGAAACGGTAACGTGAACGTCCTGCAGGGCATCAGGCCAACCTTTTCTGGCCCAAAGCAAGCCGGTGATGGACATATCGCCATCGATGGCCTTCACCTTGTTCCAGCGCGCGATGCCGCCATGGGCGTCGATTACCAGATCGCGAAGCTCGCTCATGTTTAACGTCCTCAACTTGCCAAGTTTTGCGATGTTGTTGCGGCGATACGGTTCGGTTCAGTCGCAGGGAAGGCTGGACTGATAGTCACTCTAATGATAAGAGTTACTTGGAGGCAAGTCTTTTATGAGATCTAAAAACTTTGATGGAATGGCGTGCTCAATCGCGGGCGTAATGGCTGCAATTGGAGATCGCTGGGCTGTCCTGATTTTGCGAGATCTGTCGCTTGGGTTGAGCAAGTACGAGGATCTGCGTCGCTCGACCGGTGTGACCAACGCAACATTGTCCGACCGGTTGAAGCATCTTGAAGAAAACGAGTTGATCGAGCGGCGGCGCTATCAGGTCAATCCTGAGCGCTATGAATACATTCTGACCCGAAAGGGCGGGGACACGATCCTGCTGACGCAGGCCCTTGCTCAGGTGGGGGACAAGTGGGCGGTCTCCGGGAACGCCGGACCGCCGCTGAAGTTCACCAATCGCAAAACCGGGGGGGCCGTGAAGCTTGCCTTGGTTGATCAGAAAACCGGCGAAACCATTCAACTGAACGACCTTCAGCCGGAGGAAGGGCCGGGGGCCGATGATCTCGTCCGGTGGCGGTTAACTTATCTGCGCCGTTGAATTTCTCGTTGTCAGGAATCGACGGACTTCCAACCGGCCCAACCACCGCTGGCCGGATCAAATGATGTGCAGCTCAAATTATCAGCCTAAATTATATGCAAATGACCATCTTTGTATGCAATAGCTCGGTTCTGCGAACTGACGTCTGATTCCCATACCTTCATGATTCCAATGCTTTGCGCCCATCTTAAGACTCTGGTTACGGTTGGCACAAAGCTTGCGATGTCATCTCCAGCGAAGTCTCAACGGGCTGGAGAACATCATGAAGCGTCGCGATTTTCTGAAGACTGTCACTGGAGCTGCAGCCGGTGCAGCAATACCGGGTCCCGCGATCTGGTCGGCTGCCAAGGCGGACGCGCGATCTGAATCGCTGCTGATCGTCTCGGAAAGCGGCCCAAACAATCTGGACATTCACGGGGTGGGCACCAACGTGCCCGGCTATGAGGTGTCGTGGAATTGTTACGACCGGCTCATCACGCATGAAATGAAAACCGGCGCCAACGGCGTGCCGTATTACGACCGCGACAAGTTCAAGCCTGAGCTCGCGGAGGACATGAATGTCGGCGACATGTCGGTGACATTCAAGCTGAAGAAAAAGGCGACGTTCCATGATGGTGCGCCGGTAACCGCGAAAGACGTCAAGTGGTCGCTGGATCGCGCGGTCAGCGTTGGTGGCTTTCCGACGTTTCAGATGGCTGCCGGATCGCTGACCAAACCGGAGCAGTTTGTTGTCGTGGACGACAACACGCTGCGCGTGGATTTCGCGAAAAAGGATCGTCTCACGATTCCGGATCTTGCGGTCATCGTGCCATGTATCGTGAACTCCGAATTGGTGAAGAAGCACGCCACGGAAAAAGATCCGTGGGGCCTCGAATATACCAAACAGAACACGGCAGGTTCCGGCGCTTATCAGGTCAAGAGTTGGACCGCAGGCACCGAAGTCGTGATGGAGCGAAATGAGAACTGGGTCGGTGGCCCAATGCCGAAGATTAAGCGCGTGATCTGGCGCATGGTGCCGCAATCCGGCAACCGCCGTGCGTTGCTGGAGCGTGGCGATGCCGACATCTCTTACGATCTGCCCAACAAGGATTTCGTTGAGCTGAAGGATTCCGGGAAGCTCACTATCGTGTCCACGCCATACTCCAATGGCGTGCAATATATCGGCATGAACGTGAAGAATCCGCCGTTCGACAATCCGAAAGTGCGCGAAGCGGTCGCTTATGCCCTGCCGTACCAGAAGATCATGGATGCGGTGTTGTTTGGTCTTGCCAAGCCGATGTTCGGCGGCAACGGGGCGACCCAGGTGGCGTGGCCGCAGCCGCACAAATACAACACGGATATCGCTAAGGCCAAAGCTCTGCTCGCAGAGGCTGGCTATCCCAACGGTTTTGAAACCACGCTGTCGTTCGATCTCGGGTTCGCTGGCGTGAACGAGCCGCTGTGTATCCTGGTGCAGGAAAGCCTTGGCCAGATCGGCATCAAAACCACCATCAACAAAATCCCTGGCGCCAACTGGCGCACCGAACTGAACAAGAAGGTGTTGCCGCTCTACACCAACGTGTTCTCGGGTTGGCTGGATTATCCCGAATACTTCTTCATCTGGTGCTACAGCGGTAAAAATTCGATCTTCAATACCATGAGCTATCAGTCGAAGGAGATGGATGGCTTTATCGACGGTGCCGTGACCGCGGCAGCAATCGGCGACAAGGCGAATTACGATAAGGACGTGAAGGGATTCGTCGATCTTGCTTATGCGGACATTCCGCGCATCCCGCTGTATCAGCCTTACGTCAACGTCGCGATGCAGAAAAATATCTCCGGTTATCAGTACTGGTTCCACCGTCGTCTCGACTATCGCTCCCTGGTGAAGTCGTAACAGGCGGAGAGCGTCATGCTCGGCATGATTGGCAAAAGACTGGCGTTCGCGATCCCGAGTTTGATCGGGGTCGTGATCGTCACGTTTCTTCTGACGCGAGCGCTGCCGGGCGATCCTGCCGCGTATTTTGCGGGGCCTGCGGCAACCAAGGAAGCCATCGAACAGATTCGCAAACAGCTTGGGCTCGATAAGACTCTGATCGAGCAGTTCGTTCGTTACACCGTGGATCTGTCGAAGGGTGATTTCGGTAACTCGCTCACCACGGGTCAGCCGGTGGCGACCGAAATTCGCAATCGCCTGCCGGCGTCGGCGGAATTGACATTGATCGGGTTGTTGATCGCAATCTCGATTGCAATTCCACTCGGGATACTTGCAGCGACGCGGCCCGGCTCGTGGATCGATCACCTTTGCCGCGTGCTGACGACTGCGGGTGTTTCGTTGCCGGTATTTTTCACCGGACTCGTGCTTGTCTATGTCTTCTACTTCAAGCTTGGCTGGTCGCCCGCACCGTTAGGACGGCTCGATGTGTTCGCGAGCGCGCCGCCGGCAATCACAGGCTTCTACCTGATCGACAGCCTGCTTGCGCGGAACCTCGAGACATTTCGTTCGGCATTCAGCCAACTCATCCTGCCTGCATTAACGTTGGCGATATTCTCGCTGGCGCCGATTGCGCGCATGACGCGCGCGTCGATGTTGGCTGTGCTTGCATCGGATTTCGTACGTACTGCGCGCGCCAGCGGTTTGCCGCCATCCAAAGTCATTGTCACCTACGCGTTCCGTAACGCAATGCTTCCAGTCATCACGACGCTCAGCATGGTGTTTTCATTTCTGCTCGGCGCGAACGTGCTGGTGGAGAAGGTTTTCGCTTGGCCTGGTATCGGCTCCTACGCGGTCGAGGCGCTAATTTCGTCCGACTTCGCACCGGTCCAAGGCTTCGTGCTGACCATGGCGGTGATGTACGTCATGCTCAATCTTGTTATCGACATTCTCTATGGCGTGATCGATCCGCGCGTGAGGTTGGAAGGATGAGCACCGTCGCACCCGCCGCTGATGCGGCTCCGGCACCCCAAACATCTGGCTTCAAGGCAACGCTGCAACACGCGCGTTACATTCTCGGCGAAAATCTCGTCACAGCTTTTGCGTTCGGATTGTTAGTAGTCATAATTTTCCTGGCGATCTTTGGCCCGTGGATCGTGCCTTACGATCCGCTGGCCAGCGATACGGCGCAGGCGCTGAAGCCGCCGTCGGCGGCGCACTGGTTTGGAACAGATCAGCTCGGCCGTGATATTCTGAGCCGTGTGGTGGTCGCCACCCGGCTTGATTTTTTCATCGCGGCGGCATCGGTGGTGCTGGTATTCCTCATGGGCGGCATTGCCGGAATCGCGGCGGGCTATTTTGGCGGCTGGACTGATCGGATCGTCGGGCGCATCGCTGACACCATCATGGCGTTCCCGCTGTTTGTATTGGCGATGGGCATCGTCGCAGCACTCGGCAACACTGTGCAAAACATCATCATCGCCACAGCGATCGTGAATTTTCCGCTCTACGTCCGAGTCGCGCGCGCCGAAGCCAATGTTCGCTGTGATGCCGGTTTCGTTCAGGCGGCGAGGCTGTCTGGAAACAGCGAATATCGTATTCTGCTCGGGCACATCCTGCCGAACATCATGCCGATCATGATCGTGCAGATGTCGCTGACCATGGGCTACGCTATTCTTAATGCCGCAGGGTTGTCGTTCATCGGCCTCGGCGTCCGGCCACCGACTGCTGAATGGGGCATCATGGTCGCGGAAGGCGCGACGTTCATGGTCTCCGGCGAATGGTGGATTGCGCTCTTTCCAGGTCTCGCTCTGATGATTGCCGTATTCTGCTTCAACCTGCTTGGAGATGGATTGCGTGACATCGTCGATCCGCAGCGGAGGACATGATCCATGACTGCTAAGCCGCTGCTTGATGTGACCGACCTGACTGTTGAATTTGCGACGCGGCGCGGCATTGTGCAGGCTGTAAAGCACGTCAACATTTCCCTCGCCAAGGGCGAGACGCTCGGCATCGTTGGCGAATCCGGTTCCGGAAAATCAGTCACATCCTACGCGGTGATGCGAATTCTCGATCGCGCCGGAAAGATCGCGGACGGCTCGATCATGTTCTCCGGGATCGACGTCAAAAATGCGTCCGAAGATGAGATGCGTGATCTGCGCGGCCGGGAAATCTCGATGATTTTTCAGAACCCGCGCGCCGCGCTCAACCCGATCCGGAAAGTAGGCGATCAGATCGAGGACGTGCTGCGGCAGCACGTGCAGTCCACATCCAACGATCGCGGCGAGAAAGCAATCGAAGCGCTGGAGCAGGTCAAGATAGCGCGACCGCGCGAGCGGTATCATGCTTATCCGTTCGAACTGTCCGGCGGCATGTGCCAGCGCGTTGTCATTGCTCTCGCACTGGCCTGCAATCCCCAACTTCTGATCGCGGACGAGCCGACCACTGGTCTCGATGTCACGACACAGAAGGCCGTCATGGACCTGATCGTCGAACTGACCAAAAGCCGCGGCATGTCCACCATTCTCATTACACACGATCTGGGTTTGGCTGCCGCCTATTGTGATCGCGTGGTGGTCATGGAGAAAGGCAATGTCGTCGAAACCGCATGGTCGAAGGATATTTTTGCCAAACCGGAGCACCCATACACGCGTAAGCTGATGCGCGCGACACCGCGGCTGGGTGTATCGCTACGCGATCTGCTGTCGGATGAAGACAAGGCGGCTGCACCCAGCATAGCTGCGACGGCATCTGCGCCAACGGACGGCCAGACGCCACTTCTGGTGGTTGAGAAGCTGGTCAAGGAATATCCGCGTCAGGGCGTGACCAGTACGTTATCGTCTTTATTTGGCCGCAAGCCCCCGGTGGAGCCGGAACAGTTCCGCGCCGTCGATGGCATCAATTTCACCGTCGCGCGAGGTGAGAGCGTCGGGTTGGTTGGCGAGTCCGGTTGCGGAAAATCGACCACGTCGATGATGGTTATGCGGCTGCTTGATCAAACGTCGGGTCGCATCGTGTTCGACGGCGAGGAGATTGGTGCAATTCTCCCCAATGCCTTTGCACGGCTCCCGTTGCGCAAGCGGATCCAGATGGTGTTTCAGGATCCGACCGATAGTCTCAATCCACGGTTCACGGCGGCTCGTGCTATCGCCGATCCCATCATGCAGCTTGGCGATATCAAGGGCGCTGCGGCTTTGCGAGCCCGTTGCGAGGAACTGGCGCGTCAGGTTGGTTTGCCGCTGTCGTTGCTGGATCGTTTCCCTCACCAGATGTCCGGTGGGCAGAAAGCGCGCGTCGGCATCGCGCGCGCCATTGCCTTGAAGCCGGACCTGATTATTCTGGATGAGCCAACCGCGGCCCTCGACGTGTCGGTTCAAGCCGTGGTGTTGAACTTGCTGCAGGATCTCAAGCAGTCGATGGGGATGAGCTATCTGTTCGTATCGCACGATTTGAATGTGGTGCGGCTTCTGTGCGACCGTGTCATTGTCATGCGAAGCGGGCGAATCGTGGAGCAGGGAGCGACCGAAACTGTGCTCGATGCGCCGCAAGATGCCTATACGCGTGATCTGTTATCGGCGATTCCGCATCCGCCGCTTCCAGTGAGCTAACTTCACTCCAATCGCTGTCTGACACGGAGATGACAATGTCGCCGACCGACCCGCTAGACACCTATATCGATGCTGCGTCCGCTGCTCTTGCGCTCACCATTGAGCCGTCCTGGAAGCCAGCCGTCCGTACCAATCTCGATGTCACGTTGAAAATGGCACGTATGGTTCAGGAGTTCCCGTTGCCCGATGAAATCGAGCCGGCAAGCATCTATGAAGCCTGAAACCGCCATGGTGCCCGATATCGAATGGTCCTCGGCTTCAGCGATCGCTGACGCTGTTTCGTCGCGCAAGATGACGGCACTCGATGCGACCAATCATGTGCTGGCTCGGATCGAAGTTGTCGATGCAAAACTGAATGCTTTTACCGATGTTCTTGCCGAGCGCGCACGCACGACGGCCCGCAAGGTGGATGCGTCGATTGCGAATGGAAGTAAAGTTGGTCCGCTGGCGGGCGTGCCATTTGCGGTTAAAAACCTTTTTGATGTCGCAAGTTTGCCGACGCGGGCCGGCTCCAAGATCAATCGCGAGCGCGCACCGTCGTCGCGGGATGCGACATTGATCGAACGGCTGGAAGACGCAGGCGCGGTGCTGGTCGGCGCGCTCAATATGGGTGAGTATGCTTACGACTTTACGGGCGAGAACGTGCATGACGGTCCGTCGCGCAATCCGCACGATCTCACGCGGATGACCGGCGGTTCGTCCGGCGGATCGGGCGGCGCGGTCGGCGGAGGGCTTGTTCCGCTGGCGCTAGGTTCCGACACCAACGGATCGATCCGCGTGCCATCGTCGTTTTGTGGCATCTTCGGCCTGAAGCCAACTTACGGGCGGCTGTCCCGTGCGCGGTCTTTCCCATTCGTCGCGAGTTTCGATCACCTTGGACCGTTTGCCCGCACGACACGCGACCTGGCGCTGGCTTACGACGTGATGCAGGGGCCGGATGCGGAGGATGCCGCGTGTGTCGATCGCCCTATCGAGCCTGTCACATCGGCACTCATGAAGGGGATCGACGGGCTGCGCATCGCGGTTGCCGGAGGGTATTTCAAGAAGAACCTGTTTCCAGAAGCGCAGGAAGCCGTTTCACTTGTAGCGAAGGCTCTGTCGGCGACGCGGGAGGTCGAAATCCCGGAAGCTGCGCGGGCGCGGGCCGCGGCCTATGTGATCTCGACCTGCGAAGGGGCTTCGCTGCATCTTGACCGGCTTCGGTCGCGGCCAAACGATTTTGACCCCGCCGTGCGTGATCGGCTTCTCGCGGGCGCGATGATTCCTTCGGTCTTCGTTGACCGTGCCCAGAAATTCCGCCGCTGGTATCGTGCGCAGGTGCTCGAACTGTTCAAGACTGTCGATGTAATACTTGCACCGGCGACGCCATGCGTGGCGCCGAAAACCGGGCAGGCGACATTCATGCTTGACGGGGTCGAGCTGCCGGTCCGCGCCAATATCGGCATACACACCCAGCCGATTTCGTTTATTGGACTTCCCGTTGTGGCGGTGCCGGTTCCGCTGGATCCGATGCCCATCGGTGTGCAAATCATTGCTGCACCGTGGCGGGAGGACATCGCATTGCGTGTCGCTCACGCCCTCGAACAGGCAGGCGTCGTTCGTGCGCCGCGTCCGAAGGGAATCTAACGATGGCACTGAATGTCGATTTGCCGGATGTCGTTGCGGAAGTCAGCGAAGCCTTCGCAACTTACGAAAAGGCTCTGATATCGAACGATGTTACGACGCTTGACGCGCTATTCCATAAGGATTCCAGGACTCTTCGCTACGGGATTGGTGAAAATCTCTACGGATACGACGCAATCGCTGCGTTCCGTGCGGCGCGCAATCCTGCGGGCTTGATGCGGGATCTGTCGAAAACCATCATTACGGCTTATGGGCGCGATTCCGCTGTGGCTTCCACGCTGTTTCATCGCGCGTCCCAGCCCGGCAAAGTCGGGCGGCAGATGCAAACGTGGGTTCGGTTCGCGGAAGGCTGGCGGATCGTCGCAGCGCATGTCAGTCTAATCGACGCGCCGAATGGAAACCCATGATTCTTGAGCCCGGCATGTCACGAGCTTCGACCGACGATCAGTCTGGCGTCAGTGAGCCAGGCTCGCCTTTGTCGCGCGGAACAGCTCCGGCTGCGAAGCGCACGCTCGCAGAGGAACTACGGCTACAGTTGGCCGACGACATCGTGCGTGGGGCGCTGGAGCCAGGATCATCACTTGATGAATCCGAGATTGCCCGGCGTTTCAATGTTTCGCGTACACCGGTCCGCGAAGCGCTTCGTCAGCTGGTCGCCAGTGGGCTAGTCAATTCGCGCGCGCACCGCAGCGCGGTGGTGGCACGGCCGACCATTGAGCAGCTGAACAGCATGTTTGAGGCGATGGCGGAACTTGAAGCTCTGTGTGCAGGGCTTGCAGCCGAGCGGATGCCGGTGATGCAACGCCGAGAACTGGAAGCTCTGCATGAGCGGTTGCGGCTCCTGAGCTACGACGGAAATCCGCAATTGTTCCACGAAACGAATGAAGCTTTTCACAACGCGATCTATGCGGGATCGCAGAATGGTTATGTCGCGGAGATGGCGCTGGCAACGCGGGTTCGCGTCCAACCATTCCGGCGCGCGCAGTTCCGTAATCTTGGTCGCCTTGCAAAGTCTTACGTCGAACACGACAAAGTAGTTGTCGCCATCATGCGTGGCGACAAATCGGGCGCGGCGAACGCCATGCGGGACCATATTGAAACGGTTCGTGAGGAATACGAAGTTTACGCGGTCTCACTGTAGAGCTTGAAATCGCAGCTTACTTCTTTGTACCGCCGAGCCCGCCGAACATTTTGAACATGTCGCCGATTTGCTCGGGGTTGAACGACATCCAGTTCTTCAAGATCGCATCTGGCGACATGCTGGCAACGCCGGACAGCAGCTTTTCCTCAAGCTGCTTCATCGCTTTTTCCTGCATCGGCTGGATGTTCGGAAGTCCCAAGAACTCCCGCGCTTCCAACGGCGTGCAGTCAATGTTGATTGTAACCTTCATCGATTTGTCCCTGTAACGGCGGCTGTATCCATTCAGGATACAAATTCCGCTGCACCCAATCTATACGCGATAACTTCAAATTGAAATCGCCGCGGCGAATGCCGCTGTTACACGTGTACCGCGGCGCGCACGCGCCCCGCATTGCCGAACACACGCAGATAGCGCGCGATCTCGGCCGGATTCCCCGTAGCTTTTTCCGGATTGTCCGAGAGCTTCACGGCTGGTTGTCCGTTGACCGCTGTAACCTTGCAGACCAGCGAAATCGGATCGAGATCGGCGGTCCCATCTGGCGCGCATCCGACGAAGTCGTTCGTCAGGTTGGTGCCCCAACCGAAGCTGGTCCGGACGCGCCCGGCAAAATACCGATGCGTTTCCTCGATCGATCCAACATCCATGCCGTCGGAGAAAATCAGAAGCTTCTCCTTAGGATCGCGCCCCTTTTCTTTCCACCACTTGATGATTTCTTCGCCTGCCGCGATAGGCGGCGCGCTATCGGGGCGAAAACCTGTCCAGTCGGCGACCCATTCGGGCGCGTCGCGGAGAAAGGCTTTGGTGCCAAACGCATCGGGCAGGGCGATCAGCAGGTTCCCGTCATAGGTGTGACGCCACTGATCGAGGATGAGATACGGCGCCCACCGCAGTTCGGTGTCGTCCTTCGCGAGTGCGGCGGCCACCATCGGCAGTTCATGTGCGTTGGTGCCGATGGCTTCCAGGTCGTTGTCCATCGCCAGCAGCACGTTTGAAGTCCCGGTAAACGCCGGGCCGAGGCCTTCCTTGACGGCTTCGACGCACCAGCGCTGCCAGAGAAATCCGTGCCGACGACGCGTCCCGAAGTCCGACAACCGCAGGCCTTCCAGCTTGCGCAGCCGCTCGACTTTGCTCCAGAGTTTCGCTTTGGCACGGGCATAGAGAACATCGAGAACAAACCGTCCTTGTCCCTTCATGGCCTGCCTGGAGCGCAACTCGTTGATGATGGCGAGTGCCGGAATTTCCCACATGGTTGTATGAGTCCACGGCCCGTGGAAGTGCAGCTCATACTGTCCATCGACGGTGTGCAGTTCGTATTCCGGAAGTCGAAACGTAGCGAGCCAGCTTATGAAGTCCGGTGAGAACATCTGGGTCTTGCCGTAAAATGTATTACCTGCGAGCCAGATCAATTCTTTCTTGGTGAAACGCACCGTGCGCGCATGATCGAGCTGGGCGCGCAGCTCTCCCTCGTCGATCACTTCTCCGAGGCGCACGTGATGGGTCCGGTTGATCACCGAGAACGTCACATGCTCGTCCGGATAGAATCTCCGGATCATCTGAAGCATCAGAAGCTTGTAGAAATCGGTATCGAGCAGGCTGCGCACGATTGGATCGAGCCGCCAGCCATGATTATACGTCCGCGAAGCGATATCTGTAATAGCCATGCTTGTGTCCCGTACCCGGCGTTCGCTTCACTTCGCAGCGCCTTCCGGGCGGATGCCGGATACGAAAGGGCACAAGCGAATTATGATTCCAGTGATCCTTTGGCTCTGACATTCGTAAATGTGCCAACGAAGGTGCATGTACGAATATCAGACCTGATCATTAGGATCATATCCGGCTCTATCGCGGGCAACCAGCCATCCGGCGCGTTTTTATGGCCGCCCGGATTGCCGGATTCGGGCAACGGTCGCTGTGACATCGGACCATGGCGCTTTGTCCGGAGCGAACTGCTGTCTGAGATAGGCAATCAGCTCCGCGACCTGTCCATCGTTCAGGCTGCCCTTGAATGCCGGCATATAGCCGAGATCGCTGGATACAGGCTTTTCGATGCCGTGCAGAATAACCTGAATAAGATTGTCGGGTGAGGCGCTATGCACATTGCTATTGAGGGCCAGCGATGGCTTGCTGCCGAACAAGATGGGACCGCCGATTTGATGGCAAACCGCGCATGCGCCGTCATAGATGCGCGCGCCCAGAGCCGATGCAGTGACCGCCCTCACGCTGGTTATGGTTTCCAGCTTGGCCGCCAGCGTCTCTTGCGCCGCCGGGGTGATCTTGGTGTCGTTGAAGGAGGCAAGATAGACGGCCATGGCGCGGATATCGCTGTCGGGCACGGCTGCAAGGTCTTTGACAATCGGCGCCATCGGGCCTGCGGCGACGCCGTGGAAACGAGAGATACCCGTCCGCAAATAGGCGAACAACTCGTCCTCGCTCCATGGGATAGGTGCATGCGAAAGGGATGTGAGCGGCGGCGCTTCCCAGCCTTCCGCCGTTCCGCCCGCCAGATAGGCCTTGGCCTTTCTCTCCGCGCCAAAGGCGTTGCGCGGCGTATGGCAGGCGCCGCAATGGCCGAGGCTCTCGACAAGATAAGCTCCGCGGTTCCACGACGGCGATTGCGTCGGATCGGCTTCAAAGACGGCTGAGTTGTGAAAAAGCGTATTCCAGCCCGCCATCAGCGGGCGGAGGTTAAAGGGAAATGCCAGCGCATTCTCGCGATTGACGGCGCGTACAGGTGTTTGCGCCATCAGATAAGCGTAGAGCGCTTGCAGATCGGCGTCGGTTGTCCTGGCGAAATGATTGTAAGGGAAGGCCGGGTAAAGGTGCCGGCCATCGCGATGGATACCTTCCCGCATCGAGCGCTCGAATGCCGGATAGGACCAGGCGCCGATGCCGGTTTCCACATCGGGCGTGATGTTGGTGCTGTAGATGAGGCCGAACGGCGTCTCGAGCGCGCGCCCTCCGGCGTTGGCTATCCCGTTCGCATCGGTGTGGCAGACGGCGCAGTTGCCGAGTGCTGCGAGTTGCTGGCCGCGGGCAATGGTCGCTGTGGTGTAGATTGAGGCGTCTGGCCGCGCGATGGGTGCAATCGCGGGTCGCCACGGCATTGCAGTTGCCGCAAGACCGACAACGGCGGTACAGAGCGCAGCTACGCCCGCGATGACCCCGCGCCGTTTCAAAGTATCGGATGCAGGCTTTTGCTTTGCCGCTTCTAGCCCGGCCCGAATGCGCTCGGGGGTGAATGGCAGTTCGCGGAAACGCACGCCGGTTGCATCGAAAATGGCGTTCGCAATAGCCGCAGCGCTCGGCACTGACGCGGATTCACCGACGCCGAGCGCGGGTTGATCCTGACGCGGTAACATCAAGACATCGATCTTGGGAATATCCGGGAATGTAATGATCGGATACGCGCCCCATTCCCGGCTGGTCACGGCTGCCCGATCGAACGAAACCTCTTCCATCAGCGCGCGGCTGGTCGACTGGATGACGTTGCCATGGATCTGGTGGCGTACGCCGTCCGGATTGATCATCAGGCCGGAATCCTGCCCGGCGACGACGCGGGTTACACTCACATCGCCGGTCGATTTGTTGACCGCGACATCCGCGATCCAGGCTGACCATGCCGCGCCATATCCGGGAAATTTGCTGTGAACATAAAGCGCGTAAGCGAAGCCGCGCCCATGCACGACATCCCCCTCGGCCTCCTGTTCTTTCCAGAGCGGGCGAGGAGCCCAGTCAGCGCGCTTGGCGACGGCCTTGACCAGATCGATTGCACGCGAGTCCTTCAAATAGCGCAGGCGATATTCGATCGGATCGACACCGGCTTCGGCAGCAAGCTCATCGATGTAGGATTCGTGAGCGAATGTATTGGGCAGTGCAGACACGCCCCGGAACCATGATGCCCGCACAATCGGGGGCATGTCATGCGCGACGACTCGCATCGCGTCGTAATCGTAAGGCGGGATCGCGGTGCGGTCGCCCATTTCGAAGATCGCGGGTACCGGCGGAATAGTTCCGGTCAAAAGCAGCGCCAGCGTCGGCGCGCCGTTGGATGGATAGCGTGTTGCGAAATCGTAAGCAGCGACATTTCCGTCGGCGCGCAGGCCGCCGTTGACGTCCATCAGTTGTGCAGTGCCTTTCGGCTCCCATGCGTGCTCCTGCTCGCGGGTGAGCTGCACACGCACCGGCCTGCCGACCGCGCGCGACAGCAGTACGGCGTCGGCAGAGACGTCATCGGCACAATTGCGGCCGTAACAGCCGGCAGCTTCCATCCGGATCACGTCGATCTGCGATTCCGGCAGTTCAAGGAGGAGGGCCAGGTCAGATCGCAAGATGTGAGGATTTTGTGTGCCCGACCACACACGCACCACGTCGTCCTGAACATCGGCAACGGAGCACGACGGTCCGATCGATCCGTGCATCTGATAGGGCCAGATGTAGGTCCGCTGCATCGGCTTTGCCGCATCCGCGATGGCGGCATCCACATCGCCTTTGTCGAGCAGTATGCGCGGCGTACTCGGGTTGGCGCGCAGTGCGTTTTCGATGTCTTTGAGATTGGGCAGCGTCGGCGTCGGCTTCCACGTCACCTTGAGTTGTGCGGCGGCCTTGATTGCATTCTCTTCACGCTCAGCGACGACCCCGACGAAGTCTCCGATCTGCACGACCGATACCATTCCGGGGATATCGCGAACCGACGACTCATCGACCGCAATGAGGCTGGTGCCAACAAAATTTCCCGCATCGACGCCAGCGTAGGGCGGACGCACCACGCGTCCGTGCAGCATGCCCGGCACGCGCACATCGTGTACATAGACAAGCTCACCCGTGGCCTTGGCTGGAAGATCGACGCGCGGAATTGATTGCCCGACGATTTTGTAGGATTCCACGAGTTTGACCGGGACATCATCCGCAAGGTCGAGCCGAATGGTTTCGTCTCCGATCAGGTCGCCGTAGCTGACGCTGCGGTTGTCGTGGCCCCGGATCAGGCCGTCCTCTACCGATAATTCACTTTCGGGCAATTCGAGCTTCTGAGCGGCGCGGGCTATCAGGAAATGACGCGCTTGCGCGGCTGCCTTGCGTAAGGGCACGGCAGTTATCTGGATGGTCTCGCTGGCGATCGTCGCGCCCTGGTTGGGTACGCGTGAGGTGTCGCCCAGCACGACGATGACGCGCGCGAACGAAACGTCGAGTTCTTCGGCGACGATCTGTCCAAGAGCGGTGCGGATGCCGGTCCCGAGATCGACATGGCCGTTGAACGCGGTGACGATCCCGTTCGCAGTGATCTTGATGAAGGTCTCGAAGGCCGCATCGCCAGCGATGGCCGACGCCGGGCGAACCACAGACAGCGATCCGGAAAGATACTCACGGTCCGTTGGTGGATTTGCCGCCATCACTCCGGTCCCTGTGCAACATGACCGGCAGCACGCTTTGCCGCGCGCAGGATTTCGATGTGAGCGCCGCAGCGGCACAGATTGTATCGCAGGGCCTGCAATATCTCTGTTTCCGAAGGCCGCGGGTTTTGCATCAGCAGGGCCTTCGTCGTCATGATCATGCCGTTGAGGCAGTATCCGCATTGCGCGGCTTGCTCTTCAATGAAAGCGTTCTGTACGGGGTCGGTGCGTTCGCGCGAGCCCAGGCCTTCGAGCGTGATGATGTTTCGCTGCACGCAACCGCTGATCGGGATGACGCAGGAGCGCGCCGCTACGCCGTCGATGATCACGGTGCAAGCGCCGCATTCGCCAAGCCCGCATCCGAATTTTGGACCGTTTAATTCAAGATCGTTGCGCAGCACATAAAGCAGAGCGGTGTCGGGTGCGGCGCCGACATCGTGGATCCTGCCATTCACCGTCAGGCGGATCGTCTTCTGCGTCATGGTCATTCAGGGTCCGATCTGCTGCGTTGCAAAAGGCCGGCAATGTCGTCGTGCAACGATACCGTTTGTATACAAACGTGCAAGCGCGTGATGCGCGGTCAGCGTCGCGTGCCCCTGTATGAGGATGCATTGCACGATTTGTGAACACGGAAAGGAGGCAATTGAGTTTTTATTCGGCAGTTCCCGTTTTCGCCTGCGGCGGCGCTTGACAGCTTTCGGGACTGCGCGCAACATCATTCGTATACGAACAAAGTGCCGAAAGCGGATTGACTGAATTTTTTCCTCGCGGCATGGCGCCGCCCGTCAGTTCTCGTCGGCTCGCACGCGAGTTTGGTCATGCTGACTGAAACGACCTCTGTTGCCGCGGCTGGCAGTGCAGACAAGATCCGCTGCGATGCGTGTCCGGTGATGTGCTACATCAAGCCCGGTGCTGTCGGAGCGTGTGATCGCTATGCCAACAACAATGGCGAGCTGGTTCGCGTCGATCCGCATGTCGTGCTCGAACGCACCGTGTCTCATGGCGGCAGGCTGGTTCCGTTTCAGGCTGGTGGCGATTGGGACGGCAAGATCGTTCACGAACCGGGCGTATTCGTCACGGCCATCGGTGCAGGTACGACCTATCCCGATTACAAGCCGGCACCGTTCATCGTTTCGTCCGAGGTAGACGGTGTCGATATGGTCACCGTGGTGACCGAGGGCATCTTCAGCTATTGCGGCGTCAAGGTGAAAATCGATACTGACCGCTATCTTGGCCCTGAAACTGCAACCGTGCGTGTGCAGGGGGAAGCGGTTGGCCATGTCACGACCGGCGAATACGGTTCGCAGATGCTGTCCCTTGGGGGTGTGCATCACCTGACCGGAGGATCGAAAAAGGAGGGCCGCGTCACCTGCGATGCATTGATGGATCTGTCGAACGGCAAACCTGTCGAACTGACGATCGACGGCGGCGCGACGGTGATGGTGCAGGCCGGTTATCCGCCGATCGTTAATGGCGTGGCTGAAGAGCGCATGCGCGTCGGCTGCGGCTCCGCGACCATAGGCATGTTCGCCAAGCAGTGGCATGGCAAGGTCGATGAAGTTGTCGTGGTGGACGATCATATCACCGGCGTGTTGTCAGAGCACCAAGCCGGCAAGCTGCTCGATATTCCCGACACCGGCATCAAGATGAAGGGCCGTCGCTCGACACCGGGGCGTTATTTCCAGGTCGCGGAGCCTGGGACCGGTTGGGGCGGGACCAACATCTCCGATCCGCTCTCCGTGCTTGGGCCGTTCGATTCCAAGACCGCGCATCCCGGAATGCGGATGATGATGGTCAGCACCACCGGCGAACACGCTGCGTATTTCGAACTCGATGAGGCGTTGAAGCCCGTCGAAAAGGAGATGCCGGCCGATCTCAAGCTGTCTGTCGAGCGCATTCAGGAGAACTGTGAACCCGCCCTGTGCACCGTTTTGTTCATGGGCGGCGCGGGCGGATCGCTGAGGGCAGGCGTGACCGACAATCCTGTGCGGCTTACGCGATCGGTGAAAGATGCACTGACGTCGGTCACTTGCGGCGGCGCGCCGGTCTATGTATGGCCGGGCGGCGGCATAACCTTCATGGTCGATGTCACACAGGTGCCGGAAGGAGCCTTCGGTTACGTCCCGACCCCGGCGCTGGTCGCTCCGATCGAATTTACCTTGCGGCTGTCGGATTATGCGGCACTCGGCGGTCACATGGATCATGTGCGGCCATTGGCGTCATTGAAGGACAGCACGGAAATCCGCCAACTTCCGCGTCAACCCTCTGAGCCGAGATCGCGCTCATGACACGGCTTCCGCAAATCGGATGGCTCGCGGACGGCAGGCGGCTCCACCTGCACGACGGCCCAATCGATCTGATTGTGGAGGCGCATGGTGCAGCCGCCGATGTTCACGCGGCGTATGAGGCTGCAATCCAGCGGTTTACTGGACTTCTCGACGAACTTTGTGACGAGTTACAGGAACTGCGTAAGCCTACACGGCCCGCTCTTTGCTCTCTGAATGGCATTGTCGCACGCCGCATGCATCATGCGGTCGCGCCTTTTGCTGCCGACCACTTCATTACGCCAATGGCTGCCGTCGCGGGTTCTGTCGCCGAGGAGATTCTGAACGCAATGATTGAGGCGGCCGATCTCGAGCGCGCCTATGTTAATAATGGCGGCGACATCGCGTTGCATCTTGCCGATGGGGAGTGCTTCACGATCGGGCTTATGGGCCGGCCCGATGCGCCCGGTTTGATCGGGTCGACGGCTGTTGCAGCAAGCGATCTGGCGCGCGGCGTGGCGACGAGCGGTTGGCGCGGCCGCAGTTTTTCGCTTGGCATCGCCGACGCCGTCACGGTTCTGGCGCGAACCGCGGCGCAGGCGGATGCCGCAGCAACCATCATCGCCAACGCGGTGGATTTGCCGGAACATCCCGCCATCCTCCGAAGCGTGGCGAATGATATTCAGCCTGACAGTGATCTTGGCTCAAGCCTTGTTACGCGTGGCGTTGGCCAGTTGCCGCCACACGATGTCGCAACTGCTCTGAGAGCGGGGGCCAATTGCGCCCGCAGCTTGGTCGCGAAGGGATTGATCGAAGGAGCAGCGCTTCATCTGCAAGGCGAGACACTTGTTGTGCAACTGACGTGTGTCGGTGACGTTGCGCCGCCACGAGCAGGTGCCCAAAAGCGAACCGAAGGCCTGATTCATGTCTGAGATTGTGATCCGCAAGCGCGTCACTCTGATTGAGGAGATTTTCCACGAAGGTGGAAAGCCGGCAGCAAAGCCGCTGCGCCGTGGTGCAGTCTTGTGCGTGATCCGAAATCCGTTTGCGGGGCGCTACGTTGAAGATATTGCCGGGTTCATGGACGATTTGACGCCGCTCGGGATTGCGATGGCGGGTTCCTTGCTAAATGCTCTGGGTGGCGATCCTGCTGCCATCGAAGGTTATGGCAAGGGTGCAATCATCGGTTCGGCTGGTGAACTTGAGCATGGTGCGTTGTGGCACGTGCCGGGCGGATACGCGATGCGCAAAATTCTCGGCGAAGCGAAAGCTATCGTCCCGTCCGCAAAGAAGGTCGGTGGTCCGGGCGCGCGACTTGACGTGCCGGTGACTCATATCAACGCGTCTTATGTGCGTTCGCATTTCGATGCCATGGAAGTCGGCATTTCGGACTCGCCGCGTGCCGATGAACTGCTCCTTGCGCTCGTGATGACCACCGGATCGCGGATTCATGCACGGGTCGGCGGTCTGAAGGCCGGCGAGATCAAGGGAGAGGATGGGTTGCGATGAGTGTCGTCATTCGCAAGATCGTTACGGTTGTCGAGGAAACGCTGATGGAGGGTGGGCGGGACGTTTCGCCGCCGACTCGCCGCGCCGCGGCCATTGCAGTGATCGACAATCCGTTCGCGGGAAAGTTCGTCGATGACCTCGCGCCACTTATTGCCATTGGTGAGGAGTTGGGCGAACTGCTTGCCGCCCGAGCGATTACAGCACTCGGTATCGAAGGCAGCAAGGCGCAGAGTTACGGCAAGGCGGCTGCGGTCGGCGAGAATGGCGAACTCGAGCATGCGGCAGCAATCTTGCATCCAAAGATGGGTGCGCCGGTGCGCAAGGTGCTGGGCAAGGGTGCTGCGCTGATTCCATCTTCCAAGAAGCGCGGCGGATTGGGGACAGTGCTCGATATCCCGCTTGGTCACAAGGATGCGGCATTCGTGCGCAGTCATTTCGACGGGATGGAAGTGCAGATCAACGATGCGCCGCGTGCCAATGAAATCATGGTCGCAGTCGCTGTGACGGATAGTGGACGTCCGCTGCCGCGTGTCGGCGGCTTGACGATTGAAGAAATCAAGGGTGAAGACGGTCTTCGATAGCGGTTCGAGCCATTAAGTAGCTCGTGCAAGAAATTGCCGAACTATCCCCGAATGAGGGAGGGGATGGACGGATGTCACGGCGGAGCAAACGCTTTCGCTAACACTGGAGGTCTGGGATGCAACGAAGCAAACGTGTGTTGAAGAGTCTGTTGGGAGCGAGTCTGGGTGTGATGCTTGGCAGCATGGCGACATCCGCCATGGCGCAGAGCGGCGAAATCAAGATCGGTGAGATTAACAGCTATTCGCTGCTGCCTGCGTTTACCGAGCCCTATCGAAAAGGCTGGCAGCTCGCAGTCGAGGAAGTCAACGCGGCGGGCGGGATCAACGGCAAGAAGCTGGTCGTCGTGTCGAAGGATGACGGCGGCAAACCGGCCGACGCGCAGACCGCAGCTAACGAACTGGTATCGAACGAAGGCGTGGTCATGTTGACCGGCACGTTCCTGTCCAATATCGGCCTCGCGGTCAGCGATTTCGCCAAGCAGAAGAAGGTGTTCTTCCTCGCTGCCGAGCCGTTGACCGACGCCATTACCTGGGCGAAGGGCAACCGTTACACGTTCCGCCTCCGTCCATCGAACTACATGCAAGCAGCGATGCTGGTGGATGAGGCCGCCAAGCTGCCCGCGAAGCGCTGGGCGACCATCGCGCCGAACTATGAATATGGCCAGTCGGCGGTTGGCATTTTCAAAAAGCTGCTGTCGGCAAAACGGCCCGATATTCAGTGGGTCGATGAGCAATGGCCGCCGCAAGGCAAGATCGATGCGGGTCCGATCGTGCAGGCGCTTGCGAATTCGAATCCGGAGGCCATTCTCAATGTGACCTTCGGTGCGGATCTCGTGAAATTCGTCCGCGAGGGCAACACGCGTGGCCTGTTCAAGGACCGGTCGGTGGTGAGCTTCCTGACCGGCGAGCCGGAATATCTCGATCCATTGAAGGAAGAAACGCCATCTGGCTGGATCGTCACCGGTTATCCCTGGTACAGCATCAAGACGCCCGAGCATGATGCGTTCCTGAAAGCCTATCAGGGCAAGTACAACGATTATCCGCGGTTGGGCTCCATCGTCGGATATCAGACGATCAAGGCAGCGGCAGCGATTCTCGCCAAGGCTAACTCGACCGACCCTGAAAAGCTGATCGCTGCGGCGGAAGGCTTGTCGATGCCGTCGCCATTCGGTCAGATCACCTTCCGGAAGATTGATCATCAATCGACGCTTGGTGCATTCGTCGGCAAGACCGCACTCAAGGACGGCAAAGGTGTGATGGTCGAATCTGCCTATCGCAAGGGTGAGGACTTTCTGCCGAGCGATGCGGAAGTCGAAAAGCTTCGTCCGAAAGACTGAGGTCAATCACCGCGGGCGCGTGTTGCGCCCGCGGCATTATCCAGCCGTGGATCGCATATGAGCTTTTACTTTGTTCAGTTCCTGACCGGTCTTGCGAGCGCGGCGTCGCTGTTCCTTGTTGCGTCGGGGTTGTCGATTATCTTCGGCGTGACGCGGATCGTAAATTTCGCGCACGGTGCCTTCTATATGCTCGGCGCCTACGTTGCGTTCACGCTGACGGAGCGATTGTCGGGAACGCTCGGTTTCTGGGGCGGCATTGTCGTTGCGGCACTCGTCGTTGCGATTTTGGGCGTGCTGGTTGAGATGGTGCTGTTACGGCGAATTTATAAATCTCCCGAGCTGTTTCAGCTCCTCGCAACCTTCGGCCTCACCTTGATGGTCGAAGATCTCGTGGTTCTGATCTGGGGTCCGGACGATCTGGTCGGTCGCCGCGCGCCCGGTTTTCGTGGCGCTGTGGATTTCTTTGGCCAGAACATCCCGACCTATGATCTGTTCCTGATTGTACTCAGCCCTGTCGTGCTTGGTGTGTTGTGGCTGCTGTTCCGCCGCACGCGTTGGGGCATTCTGGTTCGCGCGGCGACGCAAGATCGCGATATGGTGGCCGCGCTCGGCGTCAATCAAAAATGGCTGTTCACCAGTGTATTCGCGGTCGGCGTGTTTCTGGCGGCACTCGGCGGCGCGCTGCAAATCCCGCGCGATGCGGTTCATCATGCAATGGATCTGCGCATCATCGTCGATGTGTTCGTCGTGGTCGTCATCGGTGGCCTTGGCAGCATCACCGGCGCGTTCGTTGCTGCGGTTCTTGTGTCTGAGCTGAACGCGTTCGGGATTCTGATTTTCCCGAAGATTTCCATCATTCTCGTATTCCTTGTGATGGCTGCTGTCCTGATCGTCCGCCCATGGGGTCTGTTTGGAAAGCCGGAAGCGCCGGCGCGCAAGACACCCGGTCTGACCGTTCGTCCGTGGCGGCCGCTGACGGCGAACGAGCGGCTGGCGATGCTGGCCGTGTTGATCGTCGCGGCGGCGTTGCCGCTGTTCGGCGGCAACTATGCACTCACCGTCGGCGCGGAGATCGCGATCTTCGTGATCTTCGCGGTCAGTCTGCATTTCCTGATGTCGGTCGGAGGCCTCGCATCCTTTGGCCATGCAGCTTACTTCGGCCTTGGCGCTTACGGCGTTGCTTTTCTCGCCAAGGCCGCAGGACTGCCGATGGTTGCATGTTTGCTGCTCGGGCCACTGCTTGGACTATTCGGCGCGGCGATCTTCGGATTCTTCGCGGTTCAGTTATCGGGCGTCTATTTTGCGATGCTGACGCTGGCTTTCGCGCAGATTGTCTGGTCGATCGCGTTTCAGTGGGTGAGCGTGACCGGCGGCGATAACGGGATACTGGGAGTCTGGCCTTCGGCCTGGGCTGCAGGGCCTGCCAGTTTCTATTGGCTGTCGCTTGGCATCGCGACCTTGGCGATGGTTGTACTTCGCATCATCGTATTTTCGCCGTTCGGTTACGCGTTGCGTGCAACACGGGATTCCATTCTGCGGAGCGAAGCAATCGGTATCGACGGCAAGCGAATTCAGTGGACCGCGTTCGTCATTGCGGGAACCGTTGCAGGCGTAGCGGGAGCGTTGTTCGCATACCTCAAGGGCAGCGTGTTTCCCGATAGTCTCGGCATCTCGCTTTCGGTGGACGCGCTGGTGATGGTGCTGCTCGGCGGTGTCGAGACGGTGTCGGGCGCAGTGGTCGGTGCCATTGTTTTCAAGGCGCTCAACATCTGGCTGGTGAGTCAAACAGATCTGTCAAAGCTGGTGCTTGGCGCGATTATCGTGCTGATCGTGGTAGCCTTCCCGAAGGGCATTGTCGGGATGATCGAAACCATCCGCGCGCGGCGTCAATCGCAATCGTCGAAGTCTGCCATTCTGGCATCACGGATCGAGACAGCGGAATGAATGTCGCACCCACACTGCTTGCGGTCGAAGGCCTGACCAAATCCTATGGCGGCGTCCACGCCGTTCGCGGCGTGTCGTTCTCTCTGGCGGCGGGTGAAATCCTTGCGTTGATTGGCCCCAATGGAGCGGGTAAGAGCACCTGTTTTGACATGCTGAACGGCCAGAATATTCCCGACAGCGGGCGGATCAATCTGCTCGGTCAAGATACGGCCGGAAAAAAGCCCCGCGCGGTTTGGCGGCTCGGTGTCGGCCGTACGTTCCAGATCACCGCGACGTTCCCCACCATGACGGTGCGTGAGAATGTGCAGGTTGCGCTGGTGTCGTATCACTCGCAGCTTTTCAACATGTGGAGTTCGACGCCGGGGTTCGAACGAGCCGAGGCAGATCGCTTGCTCGATCTCGTTGGAATGAATGGCTACGCCGAGCGTCCTTGCGGGGAACTTGCTTATGGCGATCTCAAACGGCTTGAACTTGCAATTGCGCTCGCCAATCAGCCAAAGCTGCTTTTGATGGATGAGCCGACGGCCGGCATGGCGCCGCGTGAACGTGTCGAACTGATGCGTCTGACAGCACGGATCGCCCGAGAAAAGTCGATTGGCGTTCTGTTCACCGAGCACGATATGGATGTGGTCTTCGAACATGCCGATCGTATTCTGGTTCTGAACCGCGGCACGTTGATCGCGGAGGGTTCGCCAGAGGAGGTTCGGCGTAATCCGCAGGTCCGTGCGATCTATCTTGGCGAAGGCCTTGTCTATGACGCTCGTCATCGCGAAGGAGCGCCGGCATGAAGCTCTCGGTTCAGGGACTCAACAGCTATTACGGACCAGCGCACATCCTGTTCGATGTCGCGCTTGAGGTCGGTGAGGGGGAAGTCGTGGCGCTTCTCGGTCGCAACGGTGCTGGCAAATCCACCACCTTCCGTTCGATTGTAGGCTTGGTGGAACAACGCGAAGGTCAGATTATTTTCGAAGGAAAAGACGTATCGAGCGAACCGACACACGCCATCGTTCGCAACGGGCTCGGTTACGTTCCGGAAGAGCGCCGCATCTTCACGGATCTCACCGTCGAGGAAAATCTCGAAGTCGGTCGCCAGCCGCCGCGCGACAACGCTCCGTTGTGGACCCGCGATAAGCTGTTCGCACTGTTTCCCAACCTCGGTGAAATGCGCGGCCGCATGGGCGGCCGCATGAGCGGAGGCGAGCAACAGATGTTGACGATCGCGAGAACCCTGATGGGCAATCCATCGCTTGTGCTGCTGGACGAACCTTCCGAAGGATTGTCGCCGAAAATCGTTGAGCAGATGGTTGGCGCGATCCTGGCGATGAAAAAGGAAGGCGTCAGTATCGTAGTGTCCGAGCAGAACCTTCATTTTGCGAACCTGATCTCGGATCGCGCATATATCATAGAGCGTGGCCGCATCTGCTTCAGCGGCACTATGAGTGAGCTTGCCGCCCGCCCAGACATTCGCGACGCTCATTTGGCGGTGTAACAGACGTTCGCGATTACGTGTTTTTGCTGAATAGAGAACGAGTGCTGGGGGATGGGAATGGCCAAAGCTGCTGTGAACAAGGCCGCTCTGAACAACGCTGCTCAAAACAAGGCGACAGCTTTGCCGAAGGGAGCCGTTTCCAAGCGGAGCACAAAGACGTCAAAGCCGTCCTATGTCCTTGAGGATCAGATCGGGTTCATCCTGCGTCAGGTGTGGCAACGACATGCCACGATCTTTGCGAAGGAAATCGGCATCAATCTTACACCGACGCAGTGGGCGGCGCTGGCAAAGCTGACGGAGACCGGGCCTTGTTCTCAGAACCAGCTTGGGCGTTTCACGGCGATGGACGTTGCGACGATCAAGGGTGTGATCGACCGGCTGACGGCGCGCGGCCTGACCGAAACCAGCTCCGATCCGCAGGACGGCCGCCGGCTTTTGGTCAGTCTCACGCGCGCGGGACAGGCGATGGCCGAGAAGGCGGCGCCCAATGCGCTCGCCATCACCAAGGAAACGCTTGCTCCGCTTGATGCGAAGGAGCGCGAGACGTTTGTCGCACTGCTGGGCAAACTACGCTGATCCACACCTGACTAATGCGTGACGATCTCCGGCACCTTGGTCGCGGGCGGGGTGTTGCGGCTCCGCTGAGTGCGGACAATGCCGTCGATAATGGTCATGCCGATGCCTGGCAAGTCGCCCAGTTGAACGCTCTCCAGAATGTTCTTACCCGCCGAATGTTGCGCCATGTCCATGATGACAAAGTCTGCGGCGCGGCCGACTTCGATAATACCGCAATCGAGCGCGCGCATCCGTGCGGTGTTGCCGGTGGCAAAGCAGAATGCGATTTCGGCTGGCACGTCGCCGAGCGATGACAGCAGTGACACCATGCGCAGGATGCCGAGAGGTTGCACTCCGGAACCAGCGGGCGCATCGGTGCCGAGGATAACCCGATTCAGTTCCTTCATCTCGCGGGCAATTCGCAGCGTGTAGAGCGCGGCGCGTTCGTTGCCATTGTGAACCAGTTCAAGGCCGCGCTTGCAGCCCTCGCAGATGCAACGGATTTGCCCATCGGGCAGGGCGGTGTGCCCGCCGTTGATGTGTCCGATAACATCCGTGTCGGCCTCAAGCACCACGTCGGCGTCGATCAGGCCGGATCCCGGAATCGACGGGCCGCCGGTATGGATTGTGCTCTGGATTCCGTATTTACGTGCCCATGCCACCATCTTGCGTGCGGTGGGACCGTCCTTGACGCCGCCGAGACCGACCTCGCCGAGCAGCCTGACGCCAGCGGCCGCCAGTTCCTTGAAGTCTTCTTCTGTCATGCCCGGTTCGATCACAGGTGCACCGGCGTGGACCTTGACGCCACCGGGACGCAGATTGTCGAACGCGCGTTGGGCGAAAATCGCCATGGCTTTCACGCCGACCACGTCACGCGGCCGGCCGGGCATATGGACCTCGCCCGCCGAGATCATGGTGGTCACGCCACCGTTCAGAAAACTGTCGATCCAGCCGATCTGGTTCTGCCGCGGCGTCCAGTCGCCCGCCACGGGATGAACATGGCTGTCGATCAGTCCAGGGGTCACCGTCGTACCGTTGGCATCGATGGTGGTGGTCGCGCCTTCCGTGTCGATGTCCTTGGCCCGCCCGATCGCGGTGATCCTGCCATTCTCCGCGACAATGGTGTCGGCATCCAGGATCGGCTTTTCCATCGCCCCGCTCAGGATCAGGCCGATGTTGCGGATCACCAGCTTGGTCGGGCCGGTGGTGCCCTGGGGCGCGTCGTGGGACATGGATTGTTCCTTTTGTTCAAGACCTTCGCGGCGGGTCGGCGACAACTTGAGCGCGCCTTGACGGCGGGATCAAGTTGGATTATTCATTAGTACACAAATGAATTTGGCGAAACCATCTCGCCAGCGTTTTCTGCTTTTGACCCTTCGTTGGCCTTTCAACCGGATCGAGCGAAATGAGCAATTTCAATCAGGAAAGCGTCCTCAGCGTCCATCACTGGACCGACACCCTGTTCAGCTTCACCACCACTCGCGATCCGTCGTTCCGGTTTCGCAACGGCGAGTTCACGATGATTGGCCTGAAAATCGGGGAGAAGCCGCTGCTGCGTGCCTACAGCGTGGCCAGCGCCAATTATGAGGACCGGCTCGAATTCTTCTCGATCAAGGTCTCGGACGGGCCGCTGACCTCGCGTCTTCAGCATCTGAAGGAAGGCGACGAGATCATCGTCGGCCGCAAGGCGACGGGTACGCTGGTCATCGACAATCTGAAGAACGGCCGCAATCTCTATCTGGTCGGAACAGGCACCGGGCTCGCACCGTTCCTGAGCGTCATCAAGGATCCGGAAACCTACGACCGCTTCGAGAAGGTCGTGCTGCTGCATGGTTGCCGCCACGTTGCCGAGCTCGCCTATGGCGAAATGATCAATGAGCATCTCCCGAAAGACGATCTGATCGGTGAACTGGTGCGCAACCAGTTGATCTATTATCCGACCGTTACGCGCGATCCGTTCCGCAATCGCGGCCGGATCACCGACCTGATGACATCGGGAAAGCTGTTCAGCGATGCAGGTCTCGCGCCGCTCGAAGCTGCGCACGACCGCGTCATGATCTGTGGCAGCCCCGCCTTGCTGCAAGACACGCGCACGCTGCTGCTCGACAAGGGCTTTACCGAAGGCAATCACGGCGAGCCGGGCGAATTCGTGATCGAGAAAGCGTTCGTCGAACGCTAATCCAGCGAGCGTCGCATCCTGCCAATGCAGGCCAGCGCCGACTTATGTCACGCGGCTCGGTAACAGCGCGCCGGTCCGCTCCAGCACCGGATAGGCAGCTGCGGCAACGATATGTGAATTGATCAGCTTCATGTCGCGCAACAGATCGAGATGAATCGAACTTGCCTGGGCAGTCTGAAGGTCGCCGTCTCGAAGCCTGTCGAAATGCGAAGCTGTTGCTTTTGATTCCGCATCCCTGAAAACAGCTTTCTGATCGACTAGCAGTCGCGCGGTACGCGGGTCTTCAGTGACGAACAGGGAGGCTGCGGTCTTGAGGTTGGCCGCAAGGCGCTCAATCATTGCGCTCAGGTCATTCTGTTCTTCGTCAGAAAAGACCAGGCCGCGCTTCAGTCTCTTGGACGCGTGCGGCAGGAAATTCCGGTCGACGACGTCGCCTGCCTGTTCGATATTCATCGTGAAGGTCAGAATTTCGTTGAGCCGCCGCTGATCCGTTTCATTCAGTTCGTCGGGATCCAGCGACGTGAGATAAGATTTGATCGCGATGTTAAGTTTGTCGAGCACGTCTTCGCGCCGGCGAGTTTCCACAAGCAATCGGCGGTCTCCCCTGGCGAGCCCGGCATTTACACCGAGCAACATCTCTTCCAGCACATCGGCCAGGCGCAAGGCTTCGCGGGACGCGGCCCCGAGCGCGACGATGGGTGTCTCCTTAGCGGCCGGATCGAGGTACAGCGGTCGCGCCGGATCGGCAGGATTGGCGAGGTCGGGGAGCAGTCGGCGCAGCAGCGATGCATAGGGGGTTAGAAGCGGCAGCGACACGATTGCGACTGCGAGATTGAAAAGCGTGTGGAAATCGGCGACTGCGCGCGCCTTGCTTGGCTCTATGGACGTGATGAACTGACTGATCGGTCCCAGAAGACCGATCGCCACCGCGACACCAACGAGGCGGCCGATCAGATTCCCGAGCGCAGGCCGTCGCGCCGCCGGATCATTTCCTGCCGGACCTTCGATCAGCGGATTGATGGCAGTTCCGATATTCGCGCCGAGAACGAGCGCGAATGCGGCATCGAGAGGTACGACACCCTTTGTCGCGAGCGACATGATGAGCAAGACGATCGCGACGCTCGAATGGGCGGCCCACGTCAACGCGGCAGCGAGGCATACATCCAGAAGCCATGAGGAGGAGATAAGCTCAAGCACGGCCATCAAGGTTGGAGAACCTTCGTATCCGGTCATGAGATCGAGCAGATGACGCAGCGCGAGCAGCATCAGTCCGAGGCCGATAAACACCCGCCCAAGATCGTGGGCCTGTGTCCGTGAATCCCTGCGGAACATCAACATCCCGATTAGGACGAGGACAGGTGCAACCAAGGTGACATCGAACGACAGGATCTGGACGATCAAGGTCGTCCCGACATTGGCGCCGAGCATGACGGCGAGAGCCGGCACCAATCCCATGTAGCCACCTGCCGCGAATCCAGCCGTCATGAGGCCGGTGGCCGTGCTGCTTTGAAGGACTGCGGTGACGCCCATCCCAGCCAGAAAAGCGCGGAGGCGATTGCGCAATGCGCTGCCGAGCATCGCGCGCAGTTTCGAGCCGAAGGCGCGCTGGATGCCGGTTTGCACCATATGCGTGCCCCACAGCAGAAGCGCGATGAAGCCGGCAAGATTGATCACGCTGGTTGCCAGGGTCATGATCTGATCCCCTCACGAGTTCTAACGCGCCTAAGCACGTTCACGCGGCCTGCACGCGGCCATCAGCGACAACGCGTATTTTGTCGCCGTATTGCTCGGCGATACGATGAAAATCAGCGGGAAGCGGCTTATCGGTAAAAAGATGGTGGCAATCGCTGACATGTCCGCCGCGGACCGTGGCGCTGCGGCCGAATTTGCTGGCGTCGGCGACGAGCAGGGCGGTTCGACAATTCGCGACAATGGCTTGGCGCGCCTGGACTTCGCCCGAATAGAAGTCGAGTAGCGCGCCTTCCTCGTCGATGCCGCCAACGCCGAAAATGCCGATGTCGGTTTTAAAGCGTGAGAAAAAGCGCACCGCAGCGTCGCCGATAATATCGCGGTCGAGCGGGCGTAGCGTTCCGCCCGCGATCGTGATTTCGACATCGGGGTTGCGTGCAAACGCAGCCGCCACATTGAGATTGTTGGTAATGACCCGTAGATTTTTACGGTCCGCGAGCGCCCGCGCGACAAATTCAGGCGTCGTTCCGAGCCCGATCATGATCGACGCACCATCGGGGATGAAATTGAAAACCGCTTGCGCGATCTGCCGCTTGGCCTCGAAATTCAGGCCCTGTCGGCTTTCGTAGGCGAGATTTTGGTTCGATACCGGCAGGCCGACACCGCCATGGATGCGGCGCAACAAGCCCTGATCGCAGAGCTGATTCACAATCCGGCGCGCGGTCTGCTGCGTCACGTCAAAATGCGCAGCAAGGTGCTCGATCGAGGCGAAACCCTTTTCGCGCACGATTTCGAGGATCAGCGTCTGTCGCTTGTTTGTCATCTTCAGCATGTATCTGTTTGCATTATTATCATTCGAACGTGAAATTCGCAATTTCTTATTTCGTTTGATCAAAATTTATGTTCGAATGAACATTGGGAGGATTTCTGGATGTTGCCGGGGACGCCAACGAAGCGTTCTTTAAACGTCTGCGGGTTGTGGCGGTCCCGGTTCGACGGGGCGGCTCAACGCGCACGGCTGTGCTTCAGAAATAGCTCCCGCACCCCCCAATTCGCGTGGTTCAGGTAGATCATGTCGGCGATTACCCTCGATCATATCTCCAAGAACTGGGGCCTGATGCGCGCCGTTGACGACGTGAGTCTCACGGCGGAACAGGGTTCGCTGCTGGTTCTTCTAGGGCCATCGGGCTGCGGCAAATCCACAACGCTGCGTTTGATCGCGGGGCTCGAGCAACCGGACGGCGGCACGATCATGATCGGCGGCGCGGACGTGACGGATCTGACACCGGCTCAGCGCAAGATATCGATGGTCTTTCAATCCTACGCGCTGTTTCCCCATCTGACTGTTGGAGAGAATATCGTCTTCGGCCTTCGCGTGCGCCGGGTATCGCGTGCGGAACGTGATGCACGGCTCAAGCGCGTCGCGGACATTGTCGGTCTCGGCCATCTGCTGGAGCGCAAACCGTCGCAGCTTTCCGGTGGCCAGCGCCAACGCGTCGCGCTCGGGCGCGCGATCATTGCCGAGGCGAAAGTCTGCCTGATGGACGAGCCGCTTTCAAATCTCGACGCCAAACTGCGCCATGAAATGCGCACCGAAATTCGCTCGCTTCAGCAGCGCCTCGGTATGACGATGGTTTACGTGACCCACGATCAGACCGAGGCGATGACCATGGCCGATCGCGTCGTGCTGATGCGTGACGGCCGCATCGAGCAGAACGGCACGCCGGAAGAACTTTACAACCGGCCGGCAACTGCATTCACGGCACGCTTCATCGGAACGCCGCCGATGAATCTGATCGCGCGGGGCGACCGGCTGCTTGGCATTCGTCCAGAACATATTCGCGTTGTGTCGCATGACGGTCATCTGGCGCGCGTACAGGCGGTCGAGCATCTGGGTGCAGACAGTATCATTCTTTGCGAAATCGACGGCCAGTCTGTCTCGGTACGACAGGACGGCTTCGCCAAGTCTTCTGCGGGTGACGAGATCAGGCTCGCCTGGGATGCGGCTTTCGAACATCAGTTCGACAAGGTGTCAGAGCGGCGAATCGAATCCGCGGCCGATGAGACGAGGAGAGTTGCTGTCTGAAGCCGAAGCGTGTTTCGGGCAGTCAAACGATAACAAGGGGAGGATAGTATGAAAATCTTTGGACGAACGATGTTTGCAGCGGCTGCGCTTGCGGCTCTGTCTTTCGGTGCACGGCCTGCGGCTGCCGTCGATCTGACCATGTATTATCCGGTCGCGGTCGGCGGGCCGGTGACCAAGATCATCGACGACATGGTGGAGCGTTTCCAAAAGGAAAACGCCGACATCAAGGTCACGGCGGTCTATGCCGGGAACTATACCGATACGATGACCAAGGCGATGACGGCGATGAAAGGCGGCCAGCCGCCGCAGCTGTCGGTGCTGCTCTCGACCGACGTGTTCACGCTGATGGATGAAAACGCCATCGTGCCGATGGATGGCCTTGTCACGGAAAAGTCCTGGTTCAAGGAGTTCTATCCGGCGTTCATGGCGAACGGACAGGTCGATGGCAAAACGTGGAGCATTCCGTTCCAGCGGTCGACCATCGTGCTGTACTGGAACAAGGATGCCTTCAAGGAAGCCGGCCTCGACCCGGAGAAAGCACCAGCGAGCTGGGACGAAATGGCTGCGATGGCCAAGAAGCTCGTCAAGAAGGATGCATCCGGAAACGTCACACGTTGGGGTGTCGAGATTCCGAGCACGGGCTATGCCTATTGGATGCTGCAGGCGCTGGCGATCGAGAACGGCCAAAAGCTGATGAACGAGCCGGGCAACGAGGTCTATCTCACCGCACCGAAGACCGTCGGAGCGCTGGATTACTGGGTGGATCTGTCGCGGAAGTATGACGTCATGCCCAAGGGTAGCGTCGATTGGGCGACGCTGCGCACGGACTTCCTCGAAGGCAAGACCGCCATGATGTGGCACACGACCGGCAATCTGACTGCCGTGAAATCTGGCGCCAAGTTCAACTTTGGCGTGGCCATGTTGCCGGCCAAGGAGCGCCGTGGTTCGCCGACCGGCGGCGGCAGCTTCTACATTTTCAAGAGCGCGTCACCTGAACAGCAGAAAGCCGCTGTGAAGTTTATTCAATGGATGACGGCTCCTGAGCGGGCAGCTGAATGGAGCATCAAGACGGGTTATGTCGCGGTGTCTCCAGCTGCCTACAAGACCCCGGCGATGGAAGCCTATGCGAAGGATTTTCCGGCAGCTCTCGTCGCGCGTGATCAGCTGGAACATGCGGTGCCGGAATTGTCCGTTCACGAAAATGGCCGGATCTACAAGTTTGTCGGCGATGCCGTCCAAGCCGCAGTGACTGGCACGCAAAAGCCCTCGGAGGCGCTTGCTGCCGCTCAGCAGCAGGCCGACCGCGTTCTGCGCGCTTACAAGTAACGGAACAGGCCGGGTGGCGATTTGTCGCCGCCCGGCCAATCTCCGATGACAGATCAAATCGCCACAACTTCAGTCGCTGCACGCAAGCTTAAGTCGCATGCGTGGTGGAATGCTGTGAATGCGTGGCTGCTGCTGTTGCCGGCGGCCGTGTTGCTGGTTGCATTCACCCATTATCCGATTTTGGCGACCATCCGGCATTCGTTCTTCATCACTCGCCGGAACGGCACAGAGGCCTTCGTCGGCCTCGATAGCTACCGGTCCATGGTTGCCGATCCGATTTTCTGGAAGGCGCTGGTCAACAACTTCTGGTTCGCGTTGGGAACAATTCCGACGTCGATTGCCCTGGCGCTGTTGATGGCGATCTGGGTCAATCGCAACATGCGCGGTCGTGGCTTCTTGCGCCTTGCTTTTTTCACGCCGACTGTATTGCCGATGATCGCGGTGGCGAACATCTGGCTGTTCTTCTACACGCCGGATTACGGATTGCTCGACCAGATACGCGGGGCGTTTGGGCTGGCGGGCTGGAACTGGCTCGGTGATCCCAGCACGGTGATGAGCTGTCTTGTGGTGATGGTGATCTGGAAGGAAGCCGGGTTCTTCATGATCTTCTATCTGGCGGCACTTCAGCAGTTGTCGCCTGACCTTGAGGAAGCCGCTTCAGTCGAAGGCGCGAGCCGCTGGTATACCTTCCGCCGTATTACCTTCCCGTTGTTAATGCCGACAACCTTGTTTGTCGCAATCAATGCGGTGATCAATTCGTTCAAACTGGTCGATCATCTGGTGATCATGACCAAGGGCGGTCCCAACAACGCCAGCACACTGCTGCTTTATTACATTTATGAAGTCGCCTTCACGTTTCAGGATTCGGCCTATGCCGCGACCCTGACGGTGGTGCTTCTGATCCTGCTGAGCGCGGTTGCGCTGATCAAGTTCGGCTATCTCGACCGCAGGATTCATTATCAATGAACGCCCGCACGCACCCTTTTGAGGCGGTTGCCGCGTGGTTTCTGGCGCTGCTCTGGCTCGCGCCGCTCGTCTACGCATTCTGGAGCGCGCTGCATCCGGCGGCTTACGCGACGTCGTTCAGTCTATCCGCGCCATGGACGTTGGAGAATTTCTCGCGCGCCTGGGATCAAGCTCCGTTCGGACGATACTACATCAACACCGTCGTTCTGGTTGTCATCATCCTGATCGGCCAGCTTGTGCTCTCGACTCTGGCCGCCTACGCCTTCGCGCGTTTCACGTTCCGCGGAAGCGGAATCGCATTCGCGCTCGTGTTGCTGCAGCTCATGATCATGCCGGATGTGCTGATCGTCGAAAACTACCGTATGATCGGCAAGCTTGGACTGCTCGATACGATCCCGGCGATAGCATTGCCATATCTGGCAAGCGCCTTCGGCATCTTTCTGTTGCGACAGACGTTCAAGAGTGTTCCGCAAGAGTTGGTCGAAGCAGCGCGTGTGGAGGGTGCGGGGCCGTTGCAGATCCTCTGGAAGGTCTATGTTCCGCTGGCAAGGCCGACTTACGTCGCTTTCGGTCTTGTATCGGTGAGCTATCACTGGAACAATTTCCTGTGGCCGCTGATTGTTACCAACTCTGTGGAAAGCCGCCCGCTCACGGTCGGTCTTGCAGTATTCGGTGCGCCCGAGACCGGCGTGGACTGGTCGATCATCACGGCGGCGACGGTCATGACCATGGCGCCGTTACTGATTGCGTTCCTGTTGTTCCAGCGGCAGTTCGTGCAATCCTTCATGCGCGCGGGCATTCGCTGATGCGGCTGCTGACCTGGAATATTCAGTGCGGCAAGGGCTGCGATGGCGTGACCGACCTGTCGCGGATCGTGTCCACGGCAAGGGAACTGGCTGACGCGGACGTTTACTGTTTTCAGGAAGTCTCCGATAACTTCGCTAATCTTGGCGGCGGCGCCGATCAGAGCGCGCAACTGGCGTCCCTGCTGCCGGGATATGTGCCGATATTTCGCCCGGCAATTGAGGCGATCGATCGCATCGGAAAAATCCATCGATTCGGAAACATGACATTGTCGCGTTTGCCGGTGCTGCAGATTTCAAATCATTTGCTACCCTGGCCGGGTGCCGGCGATGTCCGAAGCATGCGGCGTCACGCGCTTGATGTGACGGTTCAAACCGCGTTCGGTGCACTGCGCGTCGTCAACACCCATCTTGAGTATCATTCGGCGGATCAGCGGGCAGCGCAGATTACGCGATTGCTCGATCTGCAGGAGGAAGCATCGACGAGCTCCAAAACAGGTGGCTCCCACAACGAGCCCTACGCAGCTCAGACGCTGGCGGCATCAAGCCTGCTCTGCGGTGATTTTAATTTCGATGTCTCGGATCCTCAGCACGCGATGATTGATGAATCGAACCGTCCGGGATTGAACTACCGCGACGCGTGGTCGATCTGCCATCCCGGCCAGCCCCACGCGCTGACCTGCGGGCTGTATGATCGGGCGCAGTGGTCGGATGGGCCGGATTGTCGCGACTTCATCTTCACGACCGAGGATTTGAATGACCGGATTCGCCGTGTCGAGGTGGACGCGAAGACCACGGCATCGGACCACCAGCCGATCTTTATTGAACTCGCAGACTGACCGGGGATTCGGCGTTATCGCGACGGTTGAGGCACCGGCCCATTTAAGTCGGCCCTCAAAAGCCCGGTCCGGGAGTGGATTTTGTTCAATCATTGCACAAAGATCCCTCCCCAAGGGACGCGGAGAGAGTCTAGACTGGCTTTCGGATTGTACCGCGTAGGGTCGTTGATATGGCGATTTCCGATGGCGACAGGCATCAGACCTACCTGCCGCGCTATCAGGCGCCCGCTTTGGATGTCGAAGGCATCGCAGCGATGTTGCGCCGCCGGGCGGGATTCATCGCGGCGGTGATGCTGGCCTGCGCCGGTCTTTGTCTCGGCTGGATATTGCTGTCGGCTCCAAAGTATGTGGCATCCGGCCGGGTTTTGCTCGATCTCCCGGTTGTCAGGGTTGCGGCTGGTGGCAGGCCGGCAGAGGATGCCAGTGCGATAGGCATTGAAAACCAGATCTACGTTATGACGTCGCGCGGTGTTTACGACCGGGTCATCACGCGGGAAAATCTCGAAACGGACCCGCTCTTTGGAGGCAAGTCGAGAGGCATTCTCTCCGCGCTTCTGGCCGGTGTCGGACTCGGCCACGCCGCCGACTCCCACGCGATGGCATTGCGTCAGCTCAGTCGTGCCGTCAGCATTGTGCGCAATCCCGGTTCTCACACCGTCGACGTTAACGTCGTCACGCAAGATCGTCATACATCGGCACGCGTTGCCAACGCCGTGATGGATGGCTACGTCGATGAACAGGCGTCAGTTAGCCGGCAAATGCCACTAGGTATCGCTGGACCCCAGAATGCCCGGCTAGAGACGCTCCGGGCTCGCTTGCGTGATGCCGAACAGCGTTATGAATTGTTTCGCGGCGAACACCGGACCACCGCCGCAAGCGATTCAGCTGAAAAGAAAGCGAGCGAGCTTTCCGGTCAGACGAATGCAGCCGAAGCCAAGGTTAATGGCTTGCGCGCGACGCTCGGTCAACTGCAGCGCGCGAAGAAGATCCTCGATGCTGGAGGAATTCCCGGCGTGGTTCGCGGAGGAGAAAGCGGCACGCTCGGAAATCGCTACGCCGCGGCAAAGCAATTTGAGCGCGACCTGTCCGAAACGCTCGGACCCCGTCATCCGGACCTCGTAATTGCGAGGATGGAAGCGGCCGATGCAAAGCGTCGACTGGAGCAGTCGATGCGGAACACGTTACAGTCAACCACCGCAGAGCTGGAGCAGGCCCGCGCGGTCGCAGTCCAACTCAAGGCCAGTCTTGAAGCATCGAAGCAAGGCCTTCTTAAATCCAGCGAAGCTGTCGCTCGTCTCAAGGAGCTTGAGCGCGATGTTGCAGCAAGCCAGGCGGCATATCAGGCCATTCTGACGCGGTCCCGCGATTCTGGTGGGCAACAGCGATCTGACGGCTCGAGCGCGCGGATACTCACTCGCGCAATCGCGCCGCTTGAGCCCAGCGGAGCTTTTCCTGTTGGCGTGCTGCTCGCCAGCCTGTTGCTTGGGCTGGGCCTTGGCGTCAGCCTGGCGTGGTTGTTGGAACTGATGGGCGAGGAAAGAACGGCTGCTGCGTCCAAATTAGATGCGACGGGCCTGACGCAGTAGGACCCGTCGTTAGACGGCCAGAGACAGCTGAACGAGGCCCGCAGCTTCAAGCGAGTCTGCGGCAGCCGGCTGATTGCTGTCGATGGACTGGGCGGCGCGGATTGCCTCGGGCAGCTTTTCCAACGGAACAGGCCGCGCAAACAGATACCCTTGGCCCTTCTCGCAACCTTCGTTGGCTAAAAAGCGCCATTGCGCTGCGGTTTCAATGCCCTCCGCAAGCACAGGAATGCCGAGGCTTTTGCCAAGCGCCAGAACGGTGCGAACGATTGCCCCTGCTGCAGCGTCGCTTGGCAAGCGCCTCACGAATGACTGGTCGAGCTTGATCTTGTCGAATGGAAATGAATGCAACATGGCAAGCGACGAATATCCTGTGCCGAAATCGTCGAGCGCCACAGACATGCCCATCGACTTTAGTTTACGCAGAATATGCAGGCCATGATTGGTGTCTGTCATCAGCGTGGATTCCGTCACTTCGATCTCAAGTCGCGACGGCGATAGTCCGGTTTCCAGCAGGATGCTCCAGATCCGTTCAGCGAGGTCTTCCCGGCTGAATTGAATCGGCGATAGGTTGACAGCCACCGTGCCGGGAATCTTGCCTGCGGCAGCATCACGGCAGGCGGTTTGCAGAGCCCATTCACCCATCGGAATGATGGCTTCAGTTTCCTCGGCGAGCGGAATGAACTCCGCCGGAGACACCATTCCGCGCACCGGATGCCGCCAGCGCATCAGCGCTTCGGCCCCGCAGATTGCGCCGTCGGCAAGCGATGTCTGAAGTTGATAATGAAGCTCAAGTTCATTGCGCTCGGCGGAATTCTGCAGATCGCGCGCAAGTGCGCGCCGCGCCCGCGCTGCGTCGTCCATTTCCCGGTGATATTTGCAGATTGTTCCGCGCTGCTTGCTTTTGCCCCGGTGCATCGCGAGCTTGGCGTTGCTGAGAAGCTGATCGCGTTCAGGCGTATCGGTGGGGAAGATCGCAAAGCCGATGGAGGCGGTGAGAACGACCGGTTGGCCATGCACCTGAAAAGGTGCTTGAAAAACCTGAGCGATCCGTGCGGCAAAGTCCTCGGCATCCTCTGGATGATTTGCCGATACCCGAAGTCCAAGAAACTCATCGCCGCTCTGACGCGCCAGAAATTCGCCAGGACCGACCAGTTGGCGCATGCGTTCCGCAACATCGATCAGCAGCAGATCGCCTGCGCTGTGCCCAAATACGTCGTTGACGTCCTTGAATCCATCGAGGTCGATCGAAAACGCAGCAACCTTGTGCGCCTGCTCGTGAGCGTCCGCGATGTCAAACGCCAGCCTCTCATTGAAGGCGATGCGGTTCGGCAGTCCTGTCATCGTGTCATTGAACGAGAGCTGATGGATACGGTCGGCCGACTCTGTGCGTGAGCGCAGGTCGATGACATAAGAAGAAAAGCCGCTGCCCATGACCAGAAGGACGGCGCTGACCACGCCAACGCCGAGCATCTTCGCGGGCATGAGCTCCGGTGATAGAAGGATAGAACTGTCGGGCGCTAGGTTAAGCGAATAGCTCAGCACGTAGTGCATCACGCAGATCATAAACGTCATGACGATAGCGGCGCCGTGGCGGCAGTACCGCGTCACCGGACGGTTGGCGCGATTGACGGAAAGGGCGCTCAAGCCGAGGCCAAGAACAAGTGTCACGGCCAGTCCGTACGAATTCCACGAGATTGTCCCGCCGATTTGCCACGCATTCAGTCCGACGTAATGCATGATCAGAATGCCGATACCCATCACAAGGCCACCTAGCTCGGGCGCAAGTTGTGGGGTGCGGCGGCTGCCGATTTCAAATCCGAGGAGGCAAGCGATGATGGCGATCAGCAACGCTCCCGCGATTGGCCCGAGTTCGAAGGCGCTTGCTTGCACCGGAGCCAGAGCGAGGATGGAGATAAATGTCGATGCCCAAAGCGCCGCGCCGGTGCCGACCGACGCCATGAACAGCCAGCCGTAACGTGTCGGGCCTTCGGTCGCCCGGGCGCGTGCGAAATGCCGCATCCCAACCCAGGTTCCGAACAGGCACACGGCTCCGGCCACAGCGATAAGCGTGTGGTGGTACAAGAGCAAAAAAGTGCTGTCCTGCGGCATTGTGCTATTTGACCCCAGCCGCGACCGTAGCGGGGTCAGCATTAATGCGGGGTATGGCAGCCTCAATACACCGGCGAAACGCTCGCACTTCGCGATTTAGCGTTGAGAGACTGTAACTCCAGCCGCTTATGATCGCCGGAGTTTACGATGCGTTAATGACGAAGGGGATTGCCGGACGTCTTCCGCGTGTGCGCCAGCCGGTTGCGATGAGAACTATCGCCCTTTGAAGTTGCCGACGCGGCGTTCTGCGGTAGCCTTGATACCTTCCTGAAAGTCCTCGGTTTCGCGCAGCCACGTTTGTTCAGCAAGTTCATGATCGGTCTGCGCCTTCACACGCTCCGCAAGCCCTGCGCGTATCGTGGCGCGCGTCGACATCAAGCCAAGTGGTGAATTCTCTGCAATCTCGTGCGCGAGCTTGAATGCCTCGGCGCGCACTTGATCCTGCGGGACCAGCACGTTGGCGAGCCCCATGCTGAAAGCTTCTTCGCCGGTCACGCGGCGGCTGGTGTAGAACATCAGCGCAGCGTTGTTCTTTCCGATCAGTTCCGGAAGCGTCACGGTCAGTCCGAAGCCGGGATGAAATCCAAGCTTGGTAAAATTTGCGGCGAAGCGTGTTTCGGGGCAGGCGACGCGGAAATCCGCCGAGACTGCAAGACCAAGCCCGCCACCGATAGCCGCACCCTGAACGGCGGCTATGATCGGCTTCTTGTTGCTGAAGATGCGGACAGCTTCGAGATAGAGATCACCGGTGGTGCCGTCACCGGAGGCCGCGTCTCCGTCAAAGCCTGCTGGCCGGTTGAAGTTTGCACCGGCGCAAAATGCCTTGCCTTGCGAGGCCAGCACCACGGCACGACTGTCCATATCGTTGTCGATCTCCCCGAGCGCGTCGGCGATCTGGCGGATCAGGGAGAGGTCGAAAAAATTCAGCGGCGGCCGGCGAATTTCGATCAGCGTGACGTGACCATGTTTCTCGACGCCGATATCGGTGAAGCCGCTCATTTGTATTCCTCGTTCGATGCTTGTTGTTGTTTCAACGTAACCCAAGTCCGCGCGCAATAATGCCGCGCAAGACTTCGGTCGTGCCGCCCTGGATGGTGAGTTTTGGGGCAATCTTGATGGCGAAAGCGAGCTGGTCTTCCAGCGTGTGGTGATTGGAGGCATCGGCATCGATGAAGGCGGCAAGGTCGCGCACGCGGTGCGGCAGCTGCTGCTCCCAGATCGTGCCGATGTCCTTGACGATCGAGGCCTCGACGACCGGTTCCTTGCCGGCCTGCAGCATCCCTGCCACCGACACGGACATGCGGCGCATGGTGTGAAGCTGTGCAACCAGCCGGCCGATGCCTTCCGCGCCACGCGTGTCAGGCTTCGCCCCGAGCGCGCGGACGAGTTCGGTCAGCACATAATATGTTTCCAGGAAACGCTCCGGCCCGCTGCGTTCATAAGCCAGTTCGCTGGTGGCCTGCTTCCAGGCGCCATCGATCTCGCCAAGGACGTGATCGTCCGGCATGAAGGCGTCCTGAAACACCACTTCGTTGAATTCTTTCAATCCGCTGATCTGCGCAATCGGATTGACGGTGATGCCTGGCGTTTTCATATCGACCAGAAACTGCGTCAGGCCGTGGCGGCGGTTTTCCTTGGTCGGCGGCGAAGTGCGGAAGATCGCCAGCATGTAATCGGCCATGTGGGCCGAGGTGGTCCAGATCTTGGTGCCGTTGATCAGCCAGCCACCGTCGGTCTTGGTGGCCTTGGTCTTGGCGGCGAACAGGTCGGAGCCGGAATTCGGCTCGCTCATACCGATCGCGAAGCAGACCTCGCCACGGCAAATCCGCGGTACGATGTCCATCTTGATTCGTTCGTTGGCATATTTGAGCAGCACCGGACCGCTCTGGCGGTCGGCCACGAAGAAGCGGCGGGTCGGCGCATTGGCGACGCGCATCTCCTCGGTGACGACATAGCGTTCGAGAAATGTCCGCTCGTGTCCGCCGTATTGCTTGGGCCAGGTCATGCCGATCCAGCCGCGTTCGCCGACCCGGCGGCTGAAGTCCGGAACGTCGGTGTCCTCGCGCTGCGGTTCATGCGGATTGAAGGTGCCGGCGGCGATCTCCTCTGCGAGGAATGCGCGCACCTCGCGACGGAGCGTCTCGCATTCTTCCGGCAAACGGATCTGGTCGAAACTAAGCGCTGCGGTCATCTCATGGTCCTCGAAAATTCGATTGTGATCTGATTACCGAGATGCGACCAGCGGCCACAGTTCATCGGCGCCGCGAGCGGCGACAAACTTGCCAAGCTCGGTGGCCCAGTAACTCTCGTGACCGAAATCGTCGCGCCATCCTAACGCGCGCAATGTGTAGCGATGTAAAATGTGCTCCATCGAGAATCCGATGGCGCCATGCACCTGATGCGCGATCGCGGCGCCTTTCTCGGCGGCTTCCGCGCAGCGGACCTTGGCTGATGCAATCTCCAGGAACACCGCATCGTCGAAGGACGTGCTGTTGGCGACGGCGTCAGCGGCCGATCCTGCGGCGGCAACGGCAGCGGCAACTTCGCCCGCAAGCCGTGCGAGATTGTGCTGCACGGCCTGAAACTTTGAAATCTGTTTTTCAAACGCCACGCGCTCGTTCGAATAGCGCACCGTGATCTCGAGCATGGTTTCCAGCGCGCCTGCAATCTGCAGACTGCGGACGGTCGCACCCATCAGCATCAATGAGGCAGATGTCGTGTCTGCTGGTGCTGGTTTGCATGACAGGGGCGTGACGTTGTCGAACGTCACGGTGTTTGACGCGTCGCTGCCGAGGCTTTCTCCCGCTTCAATCCGACAAGCTGAGGCATCGACCAGCGCAATGGAATATCCCGTCGCATTTTGGGCGATCACCGCGATATGCGCGGCCTCGGATGCGAAGGGTACGCCGCGAACCCGTCCGCTGAGCGTCCCGTCAGCATTGATCGCGATGCGATCCTGCGGACGCGCGGGGGCAACTGTCATTCGGCCGCCGGGGGAGGGAAGGCCGGCCTGCGCCAGCAGCCATCCCGCAAGCATCGTTTCGACCAGCGGAACAGGCACCGCGAATTTTCCGGCTGAAGCGGCGAGTGCGAAGCCATCGGCGAGGCTCGCGCCTGAGCCATCGCAGTCTTCAGGGACCCAGGCCAGCGGCAATCCGGCGTCGGTCAGCGCAGACCATAATGGAGTCTTCCAGCCGTCATTTGTAGCGCTGTTGATGTTCTGCGCGTCCGCAAGATCCGAAAAAATCCGCTCAGCCGCCTCCGCAACAATATTCTCGCTCACGCTAAACGCCTTTTCCAATTGTCCGGTTGGGCTGGTTGTTGACCGTCATAACCCTGCGCATTCTTTCGCCCAGCCGTCTAGCCGGGGCGTTCTTTTTGCAACGCAACGTGCGTCGATTTCGGATGTCCGGCGCGACTGAAAGTCGTCGCGCGACATCGCCGGAACGCTATCCCTTCGCTCCGAACGGTGTCAAATCGGATCAGCTTTCAGAAATCGGATGGCAGAGGCCGGTTAGGCCTTCTGAGCCAGTCGTCGAAGCTCAGCAATCTCGCGTCTCAATGCAAGTTTCTCCGTAAAATTTTTGGTGACATCGCGGAGAATAGCAACCGTTCCGATTGGCAAATCGCGTTCGTCGCGCAGCATTGCAATTGTGAACTCCACGGAAATGCGTTGACCGCTTCTGGTCAAGGCTGGAACCGACAGCAGATCTCCGGCGCCATAGCGGCTCTCGCCGGTCGCCATTGTATGCCGGTAACCAGCCCAGTGCCGCGCCTTAAGATTATCGGGAATAATGAAATCGAGCGGTTGTCCTAAAGCTTCATCGGATGAGAAGCCGAAAATTCGCACGGCGCCGGGGTTCCAGAAGGTGACGACGCCATCGCGGTCAGTTGCGATAATGGCGTCTGACGCGGATGCCAGCAGTGCATCGGTAAGACCGCCAGGAGCGGCCATCATCTTTTTTTGTCTCGCAGGGTACTGAGAGAAGCTGGCGGCGAAGAAAGTACGGCCGCTTCGCCGGGAGACGTTTCGGACGGCTGCTTTGCGCCGGTATCACGGGGCCAGCAAGGAGAAGCCGTGCTTTTCCGGATCGTGCGTGCGATATCGGATTCCTGACCGGATGGCGTTCGATACATTATGCGTCCGTTGCGGTTGGGGATTCCTTGATCCTCGTCCGGAAAGGCGGCTTGGCAAGCGATAAATAGTGGCCGGATGTATCGAGAAACCGGATACATCGGCGCTACGTTGAGAATGATCACTGCTTTATTCGCTTGCCCGGCTTTGCCGCAGCTTTGTTCTTCGCCGCTGAATTGGCGAGCCGGTGCATGATGTCGATCGCGCTCACGATCACCTCGCGCTCGCTGTCGCCCGGATAGACGACATAGGCGGGCACGGAAAACTCAGGCGCGCGGGTGACAATATGCAAGCGCTTTGCCGCGAGGTGAGGAAGAACGATTCGCATCGGGAAATAGCCGGACCCGCCGTTTTTCATCAGGTGCTGCAATCCCAGCCAGCCAATGTTCGCGGTGAGCGAAGGGCTGCCGAAACTCGGAAAACAGGCGCTGTGCCGGGCGTAGAATTCCGGACCCCAATCCACATACACATAACCGGCCTGGGGTTCGGGCGCGTTCTTCGCGCTGGTTGACACCATCACCAGGCGTTCGTCGAACAGTTGCTCGACCTTCAGGCCGGGACGGCTCTGCGGCGTGTACATCACGCCGATGTCGATCCGGCCTTCGATAAGCCCCTGCATGATTTCCGGCTCCAGGCCGCTTTCGGCGCGAATGGAGATAGCCGGTGATGCTTTCTGCATCAGCGGTAGCCAATGCAGCAGGAACTCTTCCCACAACCCAATGCGGCCGCCAATAACAAGCGTCCCGCTAAAGCCATCGGGGATGCCGATGTCGTGGCGCGCTTGCGCCACGGTGCGGACCAGCGCAGTCGCATGTTTTTGAAACTGACGACCGGCGGGCGTCAGCGTGGTTCCTGCCTTGTTGCGCACAAACAGGATACAACTGAGGAGGCTTTCGAGCGTATGGATTCGCGTGCTGACCGTTGATTGGCTCACATGGAGCCGCTCGGCAGCGCTGATAAAGTTGCCTGCCTCGACGACTGTCAGAAAGGTCCTGGCCAGTTCGGTATCCATCGCTCGCCCTTGTATCTGGAAATTCGATATTAACCCACGATACCATGTTATTGTCAAAATGATTGCCGAGGCTCAAAATCTCCTGGTCGTCGGCAATGTTGTCGCACCGGGCGAGGCTAAACTTTGAAAGTTCAAAAGCGAACGCATGCTTTGCATGCGATGCAGCAGTGCAACGCCATAAACGGCCAAGGATAGCCTTTCGCTCCGGCGGCAAGCGCGGTACGATCTCGATATGCCGGCGAGGGCCGGTCTGCTCATTCACCGATCGCGCGATCGATTTCATCAATATCTACGCAAGAACGCGGTAGTTAAGGGAAACGTCATGACCAATCGTATGCAGTTCTATATCGACGGTAGCTGGGTTGATCCCGCCGTGAAGAAATCCATTCCAGTCGTCAATCCGGCGACGGAAGAAGCGATCTATGACATTGCCGTCGGATCGAAAGCCGACGTCGACAAGGCGGTCGCTGCTGCGCGCCGCGCATTCGAGACCTTCTCGCAGACCAGCCGCGAAGAGCGCGTTGCGCTGCTCGAAAAGATTATTGCGGTCTACAAGACCCGGATGAAGGATATCGGTGCTGCGGTGTCCGATGAAATGGGCGCGCCGTTGCCGATGGCAGAGAAGATGCAGGCAGGTGCCGGTCTCGGCCATCTCGCATCGACGCTCGAAGTTCTGAAGAACTACCAGTTCGAGGAGCCGATCGGCTCTGCCGTCGTCGTCCGCGAACCGGTCGGCGTCATCGGCATGATCACGCCATGGAACTGGCCGCTCAATCAGATCGCCTGCAAGGTTGCGCCTGCCATTGCGGCCGGCTGCACCATGATCCTGAAGCCATCAGAATACACGCCATCGTCGGCGTTGATCTTCGCGGAAATCCTGCACGAAGCTGGCGTGCCGAAGGGTGTGTTCAACCTGATCAACGGTCTCGGCCCGGATGTCGGCGTTGCCATGAGCGAACATCCCGGAATCGACATGATCTCGTTCACCGGTTCGACCCGCGCGGGCATCGACGTTGCGAAGCGTGCTGCCAACACCGTGAAGCGTGTCAGCCAGGAACTGGGCGGCAAGTCGCCGAACATCATTCTCGATGACGCAGACTTCACCAAGGCTGTGACCGGCGGCGTGGCGCACATGTTCAACAACTCCGGCCAGTCGTGCAACGCGCCGTCGCGCATGATCGTGCCGCAGGCGAAGATCAAGGAGATCGCGGCTATCGCCAAGGCTGTCGCCGACAAGACCAAGGCAGGCGATCCGCGCGCCGAAGGCACCACCATCGGCCCCGTCGTCAACCGCATCCAGTGGGACAAGATCCAGGGTCTGATTCAGAAGGGTATCGACGAAGGCGCGACGCTGGTCTCCGGCGGAGTTGGCCTTCCGGAAGGCGTCAACAAGGGTTTCTACGTTCGCCCAACGGTGTTCTCCGATGTAACTGACGAAATGACCATCGCTCGCGAAGAAATTTTCGGGCCGGTGTTGGTGATCATGGGCGCGAAGGACGAAGCGGATGCGGTGAAAATCGCCAACGATACGCCTTACGGTCTTGCTGGCTATGTCTCGGCTGGAACGGTCGAGCGTGCGCGCAAGGTCGGCCGGCAGATTCGCGCAGGTAACGTCAACCTCAACGGTGTTCCGAACGAGCGCACCGCGCCGTTCGGCGGCTACAAGCAGTCGGGCAACGGCCGCGAGTGGGGCAAGTTCGGCCTCGAGGAATATCTCGAAGCAAAAGCGATCGCTGGCTTCAACGCAGCCTGAGATCGTTCGTTATGATTATGCCGGCGCGGGTCTACCGCGCCGGCATATTTATTCGCCGGTATATTTATTCAAAGACCAGCAGGAATCGATGAGCATCATGGCGACACCCGACACTGTTGTGTTTATCGGCTTGGGTCAGATGGGGTTGCCCATGGCGAAACGCTGCATTGCGGCTGGTTTTACGGTCCGCGGCGCGGACCCGTCAGCTTCAGCGCGCGATGCGCTCGCGGCGGCTGGTGGAGAGGCTTTCGCTATCGGGCGCGAAGCCGCAAAAGATGCGTCGATGGTCATCACCATGCTGCCGGATAGCCGGATTGTCCGCGAAGCCGTGCTTGGCGAGCAGGGCGTGGCTGACGTTCTTGCGAAGAACGCGCTGATCATCGACATGAGTTCATCGGTGCCTGTCGATACACAGTCACTTGGTAAGGATCTCGCCGCGCGCGGGATCGCGCTGATCGATGCGCCGGTGTCCGGCGGCGTCAAGCGCGCCATCGACGGCAGTCTGTCGATCATGGCGGGCGGCGATGCTGCATCAGTTGAGCGCGCGAATCCGGTGCTGCAGGCGATGGCGAAATCGGTCTTCGCGACCGGCCCGCTCGGTTCGGGCCATGCCATGAAGGCGTTGAATAATTACGTCTCCGCAGCCGGGCTTGTTGCCGCTTGCGAAGCGTTGCTGGTGGGCCGCCGCTTCGGCCTGCAACCGGAAACGGTTATCGATGTGCTCAACGCCTCGACGGGAAGGAACAATTCCACCGACGTCAAAATGAAGCAGTTCGTGGTCTCGGAGACCTTCGCGTCAGGATTTTCGCTAGCCCTGATGGCGAAGGATCTGCGCATCGCCGCCGACCTGTCGAAACTGGTCGGGCTCGATCCGTCGAACGCGGAAACCGTCGCCGCATTCTGGGAGAATGCCAAGGGCGCGCTCGACAAGAACGCCGATCACACCGACATCTATCGCTTCATCGCGTCGGCTGTTGAGGATCGGTAACAGCCGTCAAATTGCCTATTTCAAGGCAGTTTGAACAGCCGCATCGATTGCCGCGAGACCCTTCGCCACATCGCCCGAAATATGAAGCCGCAGCGCGCGTCTGCCGCGATCTGTCAGCACATCGAAATCGCCGCGCGACTGCGCCGCCTCGATGACACCAAAACTAATCTTCTGGCCGGGAACATCGAGATCGGCGGCATTGTCAGCCGTGATCTGCAGGAACACACCGTTGTTCGGTCCGCCTTTGTAGGCTTGCCCCGTGGAATGCAGGAAGCGCGGACCAAAACCGACGCAGGTCGCAACCCGCATGCTGTCGCGAATTGCCATGCGGATCGTCTGGATTGCGGCGATGTTGGCATCGTTACGGTCGAGATAGGCGAGCGTGGCGACATAGTCACCTGCTTTGATGCGGGCAAAATGGGCCTTGAGCCATGACGCGAGATCGCTTCCTGTGCCTGCTTTGCGCAATGCTTCGGCATTTGCTGAGTCTGTGAAGATTGCAACTGCGCCATCGCTCGCAACGGCAGTCTCCGTTGGCAACGCGCCTGATGTCTCGAACGCGGACGTCAACTCGCGCGTCTTGATTTTCGCGGCCTCGACATCGGGCTGGTCAAATGGATTGATGCCCATGACGGCGCCGGTAACGGCGGTTGCGATTTCGAAACGAAAGAACTCCTGTCCAATATGGGCCGGGCTGGTCACGACAATGCGAATGACGGGATGTCCTGCGGATTCCAACGCAGCGAGTGCTGCTTCACGCGCGGCATCGTTGTCGTCTTTTAATCGCAGGTCGATGAACACGCGGTCGTTGCCGTAAAGTTCGGGCTTGCCGAGCGGTTCGCCTTCGAGCGGGATCAGCGCCTTACCGTTCTTGCCGGTGGATTCGGCGATTAACTGCTCGGCCCATGCGCCGAAATCGGCGATGCCTTTCGATCCGGTCAAGGTGAGCTTGTCGCGGCCATGCTTGGCGGCAGCCGCAAGCGCCAGTCCAAGCTGCACGCCTGGATTCTCCGCAGGCGGTACATCCGGTCCACAGGAGCGTACCATTACAGCGGCAAGAGCGAGAAACGCGGTGATATCGATTCCAGCGGCTGCGGCTGGCACCAAACCAAAGGGTGACAGCACAGAATAACGCCCGCCAATTGCAGGATCTCCTTGGAATATCTGCGCGAAGCGGCGCGCGGTCGCGGTCTTCTCAAGCGACGAGCCGGGATCGGTCACCGCGACGAAGCGTTCGGCGGCCTTTGCGCCGGCGCGGATGAAGAAATACTCCATCAACGCGTTTGGTTCGGTGGTGCCGCCGGATTTGCTCGACACGATAAACAGCGTTTTATCGAGATTGATCGTGGCTTCAGTCCGCCGGACCTGCGCGGGATCTGTGGAATCCACGATGCGCAGCTTGGGAAAGCCGGCGATTTGGCCGAAGGTCTCGGCAAGGACCTCCGGTCCGAGGCTTGAACCGCCCATGCCCAGCACGACGACGTCGGTGAAATTCTTGCTCTTCACCCAGCCTGAAAACGCGACATAGCGTTCGGCTTTGCTCTGCTCTTGCGCGACGACATCGAGCCATCCAAGCCATTTGGCCTCATCAGCACCCGTCCAGACTGACGCATCGCGCTGCCACAGGGCGCGGATAGTCCCGTTCGCACGCCACTGCTCGGACAGCGCCTTGGCGTCTTTCTCGATTGCCGGTGCAAGTTTGATGGTCTGCGCGTCGATGCGCGAACCGAGGATCGCAGCGCGCTTCTGTGCGACTGCGCCGAGCAGTTTGTCGGCGGCTTCGGCGAACAACTGCACGCCATCATCGACCAGCGTTTCAGTAATTGCATCGAGCGAGATGCCACTTTTCGCCAGATCGGTCAGCACGTGTTCGGCGTCCGCAATGTTTTCTTCGAGGCTGTCGCGCGGCTTGCCGTGATCGCGGAACGCATCGAGAGTCGCGGGCGGCACTGTGTTTACGGTATCGCGGCCGATCAGTTCCTCGATGTAGAGGACATCGCTGTAAGCCTTGTTCTTCGTGCCGGTCGAAGCCCACAACAGACGCTGGACCTGCGCGCCCTTTGCCGTGAGTTTTTTCCAGCGGTCGCTCCCGATCACCTTCAAGTAATGCTGATATGCGAGCTTGGCATTTGCGATGGCGACTTTGCCCTTCAGTGCTTCCAGATGAGCCTTCTGATCGCTGCTCACACTTGCAATCTTGCCGTCGAGCTGATTGTCGACCGCCACATCGATGCGGCTGATGAAGAAGCTGGCAACGCTGGCGATGCGCTTCGGATCGCCGCCACCTGCGACGAAGGTTTCGAGGCCGGAGATATAGGCCTCGAGCACTTCCGCGTACATTTTCTGTGAGAACAACAGCGTAACGTTGATACTGATGCCCTGTGAGATCAGGGCACGGATCGCCGGCACGCCCTCGCGTGTGCCCGGCACCTTCACCATCAAATTGTCGCGGCCGACGTCCTTCCAGAGCCGCTGTGCCTCGGCAATTGTGCCCTCGGTGTCGCGCGCGAGATATGGCGAGACTTCGAGGCTGACATAGCCATCCGCACCTTGAAGCTGGTCATAGACCGAGTGCAGCGCGTCCGCCGCGCGCTGAATGTCTTCCACGGCGAGAGCCTCATAAAGATCGCCCACCGGTCGGTCGCGCTCTTTTAGGAGTGCGGAGACCGCTCCATCGTATTCGTCGCTTCCGCCAATCGCCTTCTCGAAAATCGAGGGGTTGGACGTGACACCGCGCACGCCGTCGCTATCGACTAGCGCCTTGAGATCGCCATTGGCGATGAAACCGCGCGCGAGAAAATCGAGCCAGATGGCCTGGCCGTGAGTCGTAAGGGCTTTAACTGGGTTCATACCGTCTCTGGGGGATTTGGCGGGGGCGGGAAGGGAAGCGTTTGGTCTCATGGGTCCAGAATAGATCGTCTGTAAGGCAGGAATATAGAGAGTGTCGTCAAGAGCCCGGTTTTCTGCCGGTGTGCAGGAGAAGGATTTCCGCCTGCCGCCTCCCAGAATAGGAGGATTCTCTCCATTTTTCGCCGCCGAGGCAAGAATATCCTTAGTTTTTCAACGATATAGACCCCTCGCGGGCGGACGAATAGATAGTTGTTCTCCAGACGTTATCGATTGAGCTCAAGGAAACTCCGTCATGCCCGGTATCCCGGTCTCTGCTGGTTTTGCGATTGGTCTCGCCTTTGGCGTTGTCGGCCTTCTCAGCGGGTTCTGCCTGATGAGCAGCTTGCGGGACTGGTGGACCGCCAATGATGGCCGCAAAATTCGCAGCTACGCAGTGGCATTGGCCGTTGCAATCGTCGGAACGCAGTTCGTTGCTGGCGTCGGCCTCGTCGATATCGCCAAGTCGATTTACCTGCAGCCTTCCTTCTCCGCGCCGCTGATTTTCGCGGGCGGTGTGCTGTTCGGCTTCGGCATGGTTCTCTCCAATGGTTGCGCCTCGCGCGCGCTGGTCTTGTTGGGCAAGGGCAATCTCCGGTCGCTGGTGGTGATCGCCATTATCGGTATTGCCGCGCAGATGACCTTGAAGGGCCTGATCGCGCCGGCGCGCCTCGCTGTCTTGCAGGCGACGCAAATCACGCCGGCCGCTGTGTCCGCGCCGTCGCTGCTCGCCACGATGGGCATCGACGAGTCGATGGCCCGCATTGTTGTGACATTGATCGCAAGCGGCGCACTGCTGATCTTCGCATTCGCCGACGGCCAGTTTCGCCGCGCCTATGGTCAAATCGCGGCCGGCCTTGCCGTCGGCCTTCTGGTGACCGCAGGCTGGCTCACGACCGGCTGGCTTGGCGCCGACGATTTCAATCCGATTCCCGTGACGTCGCTCTCCTTCGTTTCGCCGATTGCCGATTCGTTGCAGTACACGATGCTCTCCACCGGCCTGACGCTGAATTTCGGCATCGCGCTTGTTGCGGGCGTGCTCACCGGCAGCCTTGTGACGGCGGTTGTGACCGGGCGTTTCAAGCTCGAGGGCTACACATCGCCGAACCACATGGTGCGCTCGATCTCCGGCGCGGCATTGATGGGCATTGGCGGCGCGATGGCTTACGGCTGTTCGATCGGTCAGGGACTGACGGGCTTGTCCACGCTGGGGATGCCGTCGTTCATCGCGGTTGCCGGAATCCTGTCCGGCGCAGCGCTCGGCATTCGCGGTGCGGTCGTCATTCCGGCGCTGGCAACGCGCTAACACCGACACTTGGTTCCGGCATCACCGGAATGTTTGCAGCAAACACCTTGTCGTTCTGAAGTCGCTCCGGCATCCTCCCGCCGCAATGTCGGCCGGAAGAGGCAAGCCACTATGAACCGCCGTGACTTTATTTACTTGAGCGCGCTCGCTGTGCTGGCTTCTGCCGGTTTGCAGCCGGCCGGTGCGCAAACCAAGGCTGGACCCAAGCCTCCCGAGGACAAACCGTTCGCGGAGCACTTCATTGCACTGCAACTGTCCGACTCCGATCCAAAGAAACAGCGGCTGGTTCTGAGCGTTGCAAGCAATCTCCAGAAGGCGTACGGGCAGGACAAGGTCGCGATCGAGGTGGTGACGTTCGGACCCGGCATCGATCTGCTGCGCGATACCAATGAGAACCGGCAACTGGTGGACAGTCTGGTGACGCAGGGCGTTCGCTTCGACGTTTGCGGCAACACCCTCGACACCATCGAACGCGAGACCGGCAAGCGGCCAACGATCAATCCACACGCCATCGAGGTTTTGGTCGGCGTTGGGCATTTGCTGACCTTGAGCGAGAGCGGCTATACCGTCGTTCGTCCCTGATATGGAGATATGAGATGCGATTATTGTGTAACGCGATTGCAGCGGCTCTGATGCTGGCCTTCACGGCGTCGCCCGGCGCTGCCGCCGATAAGAAGGAGCACCGCGTTTCCATTCAGGTCGATCAGAACGATCCCGCTGTGATGAATCTGGCGCTTAACAATGCCAACAACATCATGGAGCAATACAAGTCGCAGGGCGAAACGGTTCAGATCGAGATCGTTACATACGGCCCCGGCTTGAATATGTTGCGGGCCGATACCTCGCCGGTTCAGGACCGAATCAAGCAAACCATCGATGCGAGCTTCCCGTCCAGCGTGAAGTTCATGGCGTGCAACAACACCAAGCAGGGCATGGAGAAGCGCGAGGGCAAAGCCATCAGCCTCGTTTCACAGGCAGAGCTTGTGCCGTCCGGCGCCGTCCGGTTGATCGAGTTGCAGGAAAAGGGTTGGACCTACCTGCGGCCGTGATCGCCATTACTCTGCGGGACCGCTCTTGCCGAGCAGGTTTGCCCAGCGGCGTTGAATGATGTCGCGCGGCGAGCCGTCGACAAGGATGGCGATGCCGAGCCGCGCGCCGACGATCATGCCGCCGATGGCCAGCGGCGCTGACAGCGCCAGCATCGATCCCGCGGTCAATCCCTGACCGATGGTGCAGCCACCGGCAAGAATGCCGCCCACGCCCATCAGCACGCCGCCGCCGAGGTGCCGCCGCATCTCGTGATCGTCGTCGAATGCTTCCCAGCGCAGTTCCGCTGCGCGCCATGCGGCGAGCCACGATCCGGCGATAACGCCGAACACGCTGGCGACACCGAAGTCCACGAAATTCGTGACACTGAGCAGGCCTGCGTAAAGCGCCTTGCCGATGGTCGATACGAAGGTCAGGCTTTGCGGGCGCGCGGGGCCGGCGAACTCGTCCACGAACGATACTGTTACAATCCATCCGGCAACGATCAGGATACCGAGTGCAACCCCCGCCGAAACCAGCCGTGGTGCGCGTCTCAACCGTGGATCGTTTAAGCCGAGCCAGCACAGTGCAGCGCCTGCGACGGCCGCGATGACGATGCGTGTGTCGATGCCGAGAAACCGGGACGACAGCGATGCGATGTCGGCGCGTGTGCCGTCTGGCATGGTCAGCGAAAGTGGCTCCAGGACATCGATGCGGAAGCCGGCGAAGATTCCACGCAGCGTGGCAAAGGCCGCCGCTCCCAGCACCAGAACCACGACGAGGCTGCGCAGATCTCCGGTCCCGAGCCGCACCAGCGAGCCGAAGCCGCAGGTGCCGACCATCGCCATGCCGACACCGAACATCACGCTGCCGAGGACGATTGCAACCAGCGGCAAAGCGCCCGGCGTGTAGGTCACGAGTTCAGGATCTAGAAGGCCTGCGACGATAAGGGCTTGCGTTCCAAGGATTGCGATGCCGAGCGCCAGCCCGAACACGCGCAGTCGCCGGCTGTCGCCGCCCATCAACGCATCCTCGATGGCGCCGAACGTGCACAGACGTGCATGACGCACGGCAAAGCCCGCCGCCGCGCCGATGGCAAGGCCGCCGAGTGCTTGCATCCAGGCAGACAAATTCTGCATGGCGTTCTCCCGGATCGGCGCGACGTCAGCCTTGCGGGCTGCGTCGCGTCCGCCTGCCGTTGCGGCAGGGTTATTTCTTGTCTGCGGTCTCCATCGGCGCGCAGAAAATATCGTAGACCACCGAGATCACCCGGCGCACGTCGTCGTTGGCGAGGCTGTAATAGATTGTCTTGCCGTCGCGCCGCGTATCGACCATGCCGTCGTAACGCAGCCGCGCGAGCTGTTGTGAGACCGCCGACTGCCGCAGCGACAGGATATTCTCAAGCTCGGTAACCGATCGTTCGCGCTCGGCCAGAAGGCACAGCAGCAGCAGCCGGTTCTCGTGCGACAGCGCTTTAAGAAAGTTGCTGGCCTTGCGCGCCTTGCGCATCAACTGATCGAGTTCGGGCGAGTACTCCGCGCCATCGCGAAGTTCGGTTTCCAGATCGGATGAAAGGATCGAGGTCATAGGCATAGCTTTCAAACGGTGGAATGCGCGGCGTCAGATTCGGTTCGGCTCACGCGAGGGTTGCAGCTTGGCGGCAAGCGCATCGAGCAGCCCCCAGAACGCATTGTCATTGCTGTAGCCGGTGATCCGTCCAACCTCACGGCCGTTATCGGCCACGACGAACGTCGGCGTGAAGCGGATCGGCGAGGCAAGCGCAACGCCGCTCATCTTCTGGTTCTGGATATCGACGCGGCGCAGCGGAAGTGCCTTGGCTTCGTCGGTCTTGTCATAGAGCGCGCCCACGTCGCGCTCCCATCGCTGGCAATAAATGCAGCCGGCCTGGTCGAACATCACAAGCTCAGATGCGTTCGCCAGGGCGGGCCAAAGGCAGCCCACCGCAAACGCGAGTGCTACCATTCCAGAGCTTTTTGTGCGCAATCCTGCAAACATGTGGTACATATACACGAATTCGCATGTATCTGCCAGAGCCGGAAAACAAGTGGTTTCTTCAATTTCCTTGATCGGGGCGCTGGGGGCGGGGCTGTTGTCGTTCCTGTCGCCCTGCGTTTTGCCGCTGGTGCCGCCGTATCTGTGTTTTCTGGCGGGCATCAGCCTCGATGACCTGACGCAGGAGAACAAGGCGCGCGGCTGGCGGCCGGACTGGCGCGTGGTGGCACTGTCCTTCGCCTTTGTGCTCGGCTTTGCCACCGTGTTCGTCGCGCTCGGTGCATCGGCCTCAGCGCTCGGCAAGACCGTCACCGCGTATTTCGATACGCTCGCCATCGTCGCCGGCGTGATCATCATCATCCTCGGGCTTCATTTCCTCGGTGTGTTCCGGATCGGGTTGCTGTTCCGCGAGGCGCGGTTTCAGACTGTGTCGAAACCGGCAGGATTTCTCGGGGCCTATGTCGTCGGCCTTGCTTTCGCGTTCGGCTGGACCCCATGCGTCGGGCCGGTGCTGGCCGCGATCCTTGTGGTCGCCGGCGTCGAGGGATCGGCAGGGCGCGGTGCGTTGCTGCTCGGGGCCTATGCGCTCGGGATCGGCATTCCGTTTATGCTGGCGTCGCTGTTCTCGGCGCCGTTCATGCGGCTGTTGGCGCGGCTACGCGGCCATATGGGCACACTCGAAAAGGTGATCGGCGGCGCTCTTGTGCTGACCGGCGTGCTGTTTTTGACTGGCGGTATGCCGCGCATTGCCGGTTGGCTGCTGGAAACGTTTCCGGTGTTCGGATCGGTCGGTTGATGCGACAGAGGGAGGCTTTCTTGCCCAACAACAAAAAACTTTTGACCCGGCGGCACGCTATCGCGGCACTTGGCATCGGCGCTTTGAGCCTGCGGGTTGCGCCGGCCTTCGCGAAGGCCACGCTGGGTGACGACGGCATCTACCACATGGACTGGTATCTCGAGAGTTTTCTCGATGTGTCGGAAGATCTCGCAGGCGCGACTGCGAAGGGCAAACGCTTCGCGATCATGTGGGGCCTCAAGGGCTGCCCGGCCTGCAAGCGGATGCACGAAGTGCATATGCAGGACCCGAAGATCGAAAGCTATATCCGCGATAATTTCGAGATTCTCCATCTCAACCACATCGGCGCGCGCGAAGTGACCGACTTCGACGGACGTAAACGCAGCGAGAAGGCGTTCGGCGAGGCTTATGGAATCCGTTTTACCCCGACGATCCAGTTTTTTCCGGAAAAGACCGACGGGCTTGCTGCGTTGAGCGGGCAGAAGCGGGAAGTCGCCCGCATGCCGGGGCTGCTGGAGCCGAACGAATTTCTCGCGATGTTCCGTTACGTGCGCGAGAAGGGTTATGAGTCGTCGCCGTTCCCGGACTGGCTCAAGCGGCAGGCGTGAGCGGCAGCTACCTCTCTCCGCAAAAGCGGGGCGAGGTAAAGAAAGCGCCGCTTCCAAATTTCTATTCATAGATTCAAACAGCCACGCGCCATCGCTCTCGCGCATCGCGCGAGGTGAGCTCTCGTTCGTGCCCCAAAATTCACGAGGGGCATGGAGCGCCGCGAGGCGCAAATGTGTTGTTTCGCTTCCGGCATCGCGTGCGAAGCGATGGATTCCGAAAGCGCATCGCCTCACGGCGCTCCATGACGCAGACAAGTTTACGCAGTCTGCGCAAGCTTGACTGCTTGCGGCGATTTTGGGCGAGGGGACCGTACTTCCGGGTCAGGACGGGTGCCGAGCAGCCCTTTATCCGGCCGGCTTTCGCCAGCCTTCATCCTGTCCGCGTCCAGCCGCGAACGGCAGAGCCACGTAGTTGGCCCGGACGGTGACCCCAGCCTCCCGGACGACGTGGGTGCGAACCACATCGCGCAGGCGCCGCATCCTGTTCCGCATT
>Ga0315336_1000560_pt1 | contig 96882 bp, 91 predicted proteins | sample ASW5metaG_FD_204512 | JGI IMG/M metagenome (GOLD analysis project Ga0315336, IMG submission 204512) | Ammonia-oxidizing marine archaeal communities from Monterey Bay, California, United States - ASW #5 | ecosystem: Environmental > Aquatic > Marine > Intertidal zone | place: USA: California...
GAACGAGATCACCGAATCATCCGAACCGATTCAGCTATCAACATGCGTCTCGACATACACCGGAACGAAAACCCAGCTCGCTCCAGTCCCCTCTCCCCTCCGGGGAGAGGGCTAGGGTGAGGGGCCGGTGCCTATGACGAGCGCAGCAGTCGACGCCCACACCGCTCCCCCTCACCTGCTGCTTAAGCGTCCACATGATCAGTGAATAACCCCGTTTGCTGCCAAACGAGCCACGCCGGCCGACCATTGGCACCACGAACTGCTTGCAGGATTGGCGTGCCTGCCATCAGTAGCAGTTCTGACGAAGCCATTGCTCTGGATGGCGGCCCGCACCCCTCACCCCAACCCTCTCCCCGGTGGGGAGAGGGAGCTGGATTGAAGTCACTGAACCATCTGTGAGCGGCCAGATACAACTGAGCAATCACGTAGCTGCATGCGCCAGCAGTCTGATAAATACATTTCGCTTCTCGCTGCCCCTAGGACCTGTTCAAGTCTGCGCAAGAGACATGTGCAGCAACACAGGCAGTTGCCAATCGGTTACATCAACACCCCTGCGCCTCACCAACGAACGAAACCCAAACTCGCTCCAGTCCCCTCCGGGGAGAGGGCTAGGGTGAGGGGCTGGTGCCTATGACGGGCGCAGCAGTCGACGCCCACTCCGCCCCGCTTCACCTACTCCTCAAGCGTCCAGGCGATCAGTGAATCACCCAGTTTGCTACCGAACGAGCCATGCCCGCCGGCCATCTGCACCACATACTGCTTGCCGGTCTTCTCCGATACATAGGTCATCGGCGTCGCCTGGCCACCGGCGGGCAGGCGGCCCTTCCACAGTTCCTTGCCGTTCTGCAGGTCATAGGCGCGCAGGTAGTAGTCCAGCGTTCCGCTCATAAAGGCAACGCCACCTGCAGTGACGATCGGTCCGCCCAGCGCTGGCGTACCCACCGGGAGGGGAATGCCAAGCGGGGCACTGTCGCGGCTGGTGCCATTCTTGTGCATCCAGACCTTCTTCATGCTGCGCAGGTCCAGCGCGGTGACGAAGCCCCATGGTGGCGTTTGGCACGGCAGGCCGATGACCGACATGAACGGCTCCAGACGCACCATGTACGGGGCTCCCAGGTTGGGTTGCAGGCCGGTCTCGCCGCCGCCGGTACGCTCATCGGGGGCCACCGCGCTGCGCTTGACCATAGTCGAGACGAAGGCCAGGTAATTCGGCGCACCGAACAACAGCTGCCGACTCGGATCGACCGCCACCGATGGCCAGTTGAAGGTACCCACGTTACCCGGATAGATCAGCGAGCCCTGTTCCGACGGCGGCGTGAAGTCGCCCTCGTAGCGCAGCTTGCGGAACTGGATGCGGCACATCATCTGGTCCAGCGGCGTGCCGCCCCACATGTCGCGCTCGCGCAGCGGCTCTTGCGGGGCGTAGCTGACGGCGGATGCGGGCTGGGTCGGCGCGGTGAACTCGCCGTAGTCGGTTCCTTGCGGCACAGGCATCTCTTCCACCGGCACGATCGGCTCGCCGGTGCGGCGGTCGAGGATGTACAGATCGCCACGCTTGGTCGGCTGGATGATGGCCGGCACCTGACCTTGCGGCCCATCGATGTCCACCAGCGTCGGCTGCGATGGCAGGTCGCGATCCCAGAGGTCGTGGTGCACGGTCTGGAATTCCCAGCGCACCTGTCCGGTGGCCAGGTCCAGCGCCACCAGGGTATCGGTGAAGCGCTCGGACTCCGGCGTGCGCGGCTGCGCCCACTGGTCCGGCGTCTGGTTGCCGGTGGGGATGTAGACCAGCCCCAGCGACTCGTCGGCGGTGGCGATAGTCCAGGAGTTCGGCGTGCTGCGCACGTAGGTTTCCCCGGGCGCCAAAGGCTCCGTGGCGTCCGGGTTGCCCGGATCGAAATTCCACACCAGCTCGCCGCTGCGCACGTCGTAGGCGCGAATCACGCCGCCGGGCGAATCCACCGCGCCGTTGTCGGTGATCGAACCGCCGACGATGACCAGCTTCTCGGTCACCACCGGTGGTGAAGTCGGCAGGTAAACGCCCAAAGCGTCCTCACCGAGCCCAGCCTTCAGATCCACCACGCCGGCATTGCCGAAGCTCTCGCAGGGCTTGCCGTCCTCGACATCCAGCGCGACCAGGGTGCCGTCGTTGGTCGGCAGAAACAGCCTCCGCGCGCAACGCGCCACGGGCTGCTCGGACGGCGCCGTCGCTGCGGGCCCATAGGCCGTGGCGTCATGGAAGGCCAGGCCGCGGCAGGTCATGTGCTGGTAGTACTCGGCATCGCGATTGATGCTCGGGTCGAAGCGCCAGCGCTCTTCACCGCTGTCGGCGTCCACCGCGATGGCGATGCTGTGCGGCGTACAGATGAACAGGTTGTCGCCAACCTTCAACGGCGTCACCTGATAGGTGATCTCGCCGGGGTCGCCTTCGCCGGAAAGGTCACCGGTGCGAAACTCCCAGGCCTTCTTCAGCTTGCCGACGTTGTCCGGCGTGATCAGATCGGCCGTCGAGTAACGATCGCCGCGGTCGGAGCCGCCGTAGGCTTTCCATTCGCTGGCAACCCGACCGGCCTGCCCATCGGGATTCATGCCCTGCATCTGCGCATCGCTGAATTCACCCGTGATCGAGTGGTAATCCTGGGTCAGCGAGTACCCCGCAATCAACGCGCCGGCCAGCAGGCCCAAGCCGAGCAGCCCACTGGCGCCATCACGCCAGACCAGTCGATGGCCCACGTAACGATTGATGAACGGCAGAATCAACCAGAGCCCGAGGATGCACCAGAGGTCGATTCGCGGCGCCAGCTGCCACCAGTCGAAGCTGACTTCGTACAGCGTCCACCCCAGCGTCGCCAGCAGCAGCACCGCGTAGAGCCAGATCGCGGCGCGGCGCCGAGCGAACAACAGCCCAGCTACGCCCAGCAGACCGATGCCGGCCAGCAGGTAGTACCAGGAGCCACCCAGCATCGCGAGGTAGCCGCCGCCGACCGCCATCAGCGCCCCCAGCAGCAGAACCACCACGGCGGTCAGGGTGATGCGCAGAGGCCGCGGCCCGTAATCAATACTCATGCAACGCTCTCCAGCCGATTCATTACAAAAAACAAAAGCAAAAAGCCGGCGAAACTTTCTGACACAAAGTCTCGCCAGCTTTCAGTGGATACGATGGACAGGGCTTTAGTTCAGCCGTTTTGGCGACCGCTTAGGCCGTTGCCCCAATGCTGAGCGGCTGCGTTTCAGGTCGCTTGATCAGCGCATAGATCACCCCGGTCACCAGGCTGCCAGCGAGGATCGCAACCAGATACAGCAGTGCGTGATTGATGGCGTTGGGAATCAGCAGCACGAAAAGTCCGCCATGCGGGGCCAACAGTTTCGCGCCGAAGGCCATGGACAACGCACCGGTCAGCGCACCACCGGCGATGCTGGCCGGAATCACCCGCAGCGGGTCTTTTGCGGCGAAGGGAATCGCCCCTTCGGAAATGAAGCAGCAACCCAACACCAGCGCGGCCTTGCCAGCTTCGCGCTCGGTCTGTGCGAACTTGCGCCGGGCGATCAGCGTGGCGATGCCCATGCCGATCGGCGGCACCATGCCCGCGGCCATCGTGGCGGCCATCGGCGCGTAGCTCTGCGAGGCCAGCAAGCCCACTGAAAACGCATATGCCGCCTTGTTCACCGGCCCACCGAGGTCGACGCACATCATGGTGCCCAGCAGCAGCCCGAGCAGGATGGCGTTGGACGTGCCCATGGTGTCGAGGAATTCGGTCAGCCCGGCGAGCAGTTGCGCCACCGGCGTGCCGACGATGTAGATCATCACCAGTCCCGTCACCAGGCTGGCCAGCAACGGGATGATCAGGATCGGCTTGAGCGACTCGATACTGGCCGGCAGTGGAATCCAGCGGCTCACCGCCTTGGCCGCATAGCCGGCGACGAAACCGGCGATGATGCCGCCGATAAATCCCGCACCGAGGGTGCCCGCCAGCAGCCCACCGATCATGCCCGGCGCCAGACCCGGGCGGTCGGCGATGGAATAGGCGATGTAGCCGGCCAGCAGCGGCACCATCAGCTGGAAGGCCGTTTCGCCACCGATCTGCATCAAGGCGGCTGCTAGGGTGCCCTCCTCCTTGAATGCCTCGATGCCAAAGACGAAGGACAGCGCGATCAGCAAACCGCCCGCCACCACCATCGGCAGCATGTAGGACACACCCGTGAGCAGGTGCTTGTAGACGCCGGCCTTCTCACCCGTCTGCTCGCCACTTGCGCTGGTTGCCGGCGCACTACCGCTGAGCACCGCACCTTCTTCCAACGCGCGGTCCAGCGTCGCCTCGGGTTGCTTGAGCGCAACGCCGGTGCCGCAGCGAAACACGCGCCTGCCGGCAAAGCGGGCCATATCCACCTCGATGTCCGCAGCCAGCAACACCACATCGGCCGCTGCGATGGCCTCCGCTTCGAGCACATTGCGCGCGCCCACCGAGCCGCGGGTCTCCACCTGTAGATCGTAACCCTTGCGGATCGCCGCCTGCTGCAGCGCCTCGGCCGCCATGAAGGTATGCGCGACGCCGGTCGGGCAGGCGGTGATGGCCACCAGCTTGGGCTTGCCGCTGACTGGCGCGGCACCGACGTCATCGGCCTGCTGCAGCTCGCTGGCGGTGTCCGCGGCACTGCGCAGGAAGGCTTCCGGGTCGAGCAGCGCCTCGGATGGCGTGGACTGGGCGACGCGCTTGCCGAGGAAGCGTTGCAGCGACAACGGTCCGGTTTTCACCACGACCACCAGATCGGCATTGGCGATCTGCGCGGGCGACAGCGGCGAGCCGATGGCCTTGGGATCGTGGACTTCCACGGCAGTCGACCAGCCCAGACGATGGGCAGCCGCTTCGAGCAGGCGTGAAGTCAGCACGCTGGTGACCATTCCGTTGGGGCAGGCCGTGACGATGAGAAGATTCATTCCTTCACCTCTTGTTCGAATTATTGGCTGAGCGACTGCAGGTGCACCGCTGCTTCAAGCTCGGCGAGTCCAGCCGTGTCGGTGATGCCAAAGCCGACCTGCCCGACCGCCTGCGCGGCGATGGCGGTGGCCTGTGTGAGCGTGCGCTCGGCCGGCCAGCCTTGCAGCAGGCCGTGGAGCATCCCGGCAAGCAGCGAGTCGCCGGCGCCCACGGTGCTGACCACCCGAACCCTGGGCGGATTGGCATGCAGCGCCGCACCCGGCGAAAACCAGCTGACGCCGTCAGCGCCCTGTGAAACCACCACGTGCTCGATGCCTTCGCCTTGCAGTCGCTGCGCCTCGGCCACCAGCGTCGACGACCCGCTGAGCTCAACGCCACGGGCCTCGGCCAGTTCCTCTTCGTTGGGCTTGATCAGCCACGGCCGGGTCGCCAGCCCATCACGCAATGCGGTGCCGCTGCTATCCAGCGCCACCCGCACGCCGAGCGCGTTGAGCGTGTTCAGCATCCCCACGAACCATTGGCTATCGATGCCCCGCGGCAAACTGCCGGCGACGACTACGAGGTCATGGGCGGGCGCCAGCCGCTGGAGCCGCGCCAGCAGCTCGTCGCAGTGCGCCCCGCTCACGACGAGCCCCGGACCATTGATATCGGTGACCCGCCCATCCGCCTCGGCCAGCTTGAGGTTGCTGCGAGTTTCGCCCGCAACGCGGACGAATTCGTCGGCAAAGCTCCGCGCGGCGAACAACAGCTCGAAGGCCTGCGGATTGCCCTCGCCGAGAAAGCCGGTGACGGTCAGCTGATGGCCGAGATCGGCCAGCACTTGCGCCACGTTGAGGCCCTTGCCGGCAGCATGCACCTGCAGGCTGTCGCTGCGATTGACCTCGCCCAGGCGCAGCGCCGGCAGCTGCACGGTCAGGTCGAGGGCCGGATTGAGGGTGACGGTCAGCACGCGCGCCATCAGCAGTGCTCCCCGACGAAGGCGCGCACTTCATGCGCGCCCGGCAACATCAGGGCTCGCTGAGCCAGGCTCTGGCAGGCGGTGTAATCCAGCTCGCGGACCCGCGCCTTCACTAGCGCGATGCTGCGCGCCGACACGCTCAGCTCATCCACACCCAGGCCCACCAGCATCGGCACCGCCAGCGCATCGGCGGCCAGTTCGCCGCACACGCCAACCCACTTGCCATGGGCATGGGCCGCCTCGACGGTCATGCCGATCAGGCGCAACACGGCCGGGTGTAGCCCGTCGGCCTGGCCGGAAAGCGTCGGGTGCCCACGGTCGATGGCCAGGGTGTATTGCGTCAGATCGTTGGTGCCGATGCTGAAGAAATCGACTTCCTGCGCCAGCACCGGCGCGATCAGCGCGGCAGACGGGATCTCGATCATGATGCCGACCTGCAGATCCGCCGCCGGCAGCTCGACACGCAGGCGATCGACCATGGCCTTGGCGGTGCGCCATTCCTCGATATTGCCGACCATGGGAAACATGATCCGCAGCGGGCGGCCACCGGCCGAGGCGAGCAAGGCGCGTAGCTGGGTTTCGAGGATGTCCGGGCGCTGCAGGCTCAGACGAATGCCGCGCACCCCGAGGAACGGGTTTTCTTCGGCGGGCATCGGCCAGTACGGCAGCGGCTTGTCACCGCCGACATCCAGCGTGCGCACCACCAGGGGGCGACCTTCGAGAGCTTCCAGCACACGGCGGTACTCGGCTTCCTGAGTGACCTGATCCGGCGCCTGGGAATGGTTCATGAACACCAGCTCGGTACGCAGCAGGCCGATGCCCTCGGCACCCATCGCCACGGCCTCAGGGGTCTCGCCAGCTGCGCCGATATTGGCGACGATTTCCACCGGATGGCCGTCGCGGGTGACGGCCGGCTCCATACGTCGCTCGTCTGCCAGACGCTTGCGCTCTTCACGTGCGGCGCGTTCGCTACGGGCCTGTTCCAGCTGCGCATCGCTCGGTGCGACCAGCAGCTCGCCACGCTCGCCATCGAGCAGCAACAGAGTATTGCGCGCCAAGCCGAGCACACCCGGCCCGGCACCGACGATCGCCGGAATGCCCAGCGCGCGGGCGATGATGGCGCTGTGCGAAGTGGCGCCGCCGCCAGCCGTGAGGATGCCCGCAACGCGCTGGGCGTTGAGCGTGGCGACGTCCGAAGGCGCCACTTCATCCATCACCAGAATGTAGGGCTCGTCCGGTGCCTGCTCCGCTTCGACGCCGGTCAGACAGGCCAGCACGCGGCGCCCCACATCACGCAGATCCGCCGCGCGCTCGGCCAGCAGCTCGTCGTGCAAGGCTTCCTGCTGCTGCGCCGCGCTTTCGATCTCCTCCATCCAGGCCGCTTCCGCGCTCAGCCCCTTTTGCAGCAGAACCTGCATTTCCTCGCGCAGTGCCGGGTCCTTGAGCATAACCTGATGGGTGGTGAAGATGTCGCGGATGCTGGCGACCTGGCTTTCGGCGATCAGCGTGCCGATCTCCGCATGGACCTTGTCCAGCGCCGCATCCAGACGCTGCAACTCGATTACCGGAGACTCGCCGCGCTTGCGGTAGTCGATCACCTGCGGTTTGCGCACCAGCACCGGACCGATGGCGATGCCTGGCGACGCGGCGATGCCGTTCACCTGATCGCCCGCGCGCAAAGCGGCTTGCTCGATGGCCGACTCATCGGGTTGCCTGGCGCTGACGGGTTGCTCCGTCTCACCCGGAGCCGGCAAGGGCTCGACTTCTTCGCCCAGCCCCTCTTCCACCGCGCGCACCAGCGCCGGCAACGCATCGTCGGCAATGGCAGGCTCGGCCATGAATTCCAACACCTGACCGCGATGCGTCCCCATCGACAGCAACTTGCTCAGGCTCTTGACCGATACCCCGGCGCTCTCGCTGCCCGCCAGCCGCACGCGGATTTCACCGTCGAAGGCCTGGGCGATTTCGGTGAGGATCTTGGCCGGGCGGGCATGCAACCCATGGGCGTTGGCCAGCGGCACCTGGGCACTCGGCCAGTCTGCGGGCACGTCGCCGCCCAGCGCTTCCAGCACCGCGCGGCTGGAGGTCGCCTGGCTGAGTTCCTGCCCACGCCCGTCTATGAGCAGGTTGCACAGCCGCTCGAGCATGGCCTGATGCGCTTCGCCCAGACTGGCCAGCACGAAAAGCCCATTGAGCGGCTGGCCCTGACGCTCGAGATTCGAGACTGGCGTGACGAAGGCGAGGCCAGGACGCTGCACCGCCTGCTCGCTGCTCAGCCACCACAGGCCATCCCCCAGCGGCAGCGCCTGGCCAAGCGGCAGGCTGGCGTTGAAGCCGGGCTCCACGCACTGCGCGCGCTTGAGCAGCTTGACACCCTGCCAGGCCAGCTCGTCGAAATCATCCGCAGCGACACCCAGCGAGACCAGCTCGCCATCCAGCGCCAGCGCCTGCGGTGCGCCCTGCAACAGGTCGATGATCGCCTCTGGGGACTCCGCTTTTCGCAGCCCCTCGCTCAGATCGCCCTCGCCCAAGGCCCGGGTCAGCAGTTGCAACAGGCGCAGGTGCTCGTCGGAGCGCGCAGCGATACCGATGGCGAGATACACCAGCTGGCCGTTGCCCCAGTCGACGCCAGCCGGAAAATGCAGCAGCCGCACGCCGGTGGTGAACACCTGATCGCGGGTTTCCGGCGTGCCATGGGGAATCGCGATGCCCTGCCCGAGAAAGGTCGAGCCCTGCGTCTCGCGCGCGCGTAGCCCGTCCAGATAACCAGGCGCGACCAACCCATCGGCGACCAGAACCTCACCCAGCAGAGCCAGCGCGGCAGGCTTGTCCGCCGCGGCCTGATGCATGTGGATGTGCTGTGCATTCAACTCAAGCATGGAGAACTCCTGCGGGGCTCGCGATTGTTGTGGCCAACGGTTGTGCCGGCCTTGCCCGAATCCTGGGCTGGCGCTTCAGACCGAAACACTGCTGAAACGTTTCACCTAAGGCTGGCACATTACGCAATATTGGGTAACTCTAGAAGCCCGAGTTCATACCACCCGTCTCAGGACTCTCCGTTGAAACTGACCGACATCGCCCGTCTCGCCAACGTTTCGGTAACCACCGCCAGCTACGTGCTCAATGGCAAGGCTGCGCAGCGCCGTATCAGCCCGGCCACGGTCGAGCGGGTGATGGCCGTGGTCGAACAGCAGGGCTTTCAGCTCGACCAGCAGGCAGCGGGCTTGCGCCGCGGGCAGTCGCGCACCCTCGGCTTCATCGTTCCGGACCTGGAAAACCCCAGTTACGCGCGCCTGGCCAAACTGCTTGAGCAGCGCGCGCGGCAGCGCGGCTACCAGTTGCTGATCGCCGGCACCGACGACGAACCGGACACCGAGCGTCAGGTCATCCAGCTGCTGCGCTCGCGCCGCTGCGATGCGCTGATCGTCGCCAGCTGCCTACCAGCCGACGACCCGAGCTATCGCAAGGTGCAGGCGGCAGGCACGCCGGTGATCGCCCTCGACCGTGCGCTGGACGCCGAGCAGTTCTGCTCGGTGGTCAGCGATGATTGCGAAGCGGCCGCTCTGCTCACCCGCTCGCTGGCCGTTCCGGCCCATGCGCATATCGCCCTGATCAGCGCACGCCCGGCATTGCCCATCAGCCAGCAGCGCGAGGAAGGTTTTCGCCAGGCGCTCTCGCAGCACACCGTGCTGGTCAGCACCCTGCGTGCCGATCAGTTCAGCCGTGCCTGCGGACGCGAGCAGATGCTCGCCCTGCTCGAGCGCGGCCCGCTGCCCGATGCGCTGATCACCACCGCCTACGTCCTGCTCGAAGGCGTCTTCGACGCGCTGCGCGAGCGCGACCTGCTCTGGCCGGAGCAACTGCGCCTGGCGACCTTCGGTGACGCGCAGTTGCTGGACTTCCTGCCGATCCGGGTCAATGCGATTTCCCAGCAGCACGAGCAGATCGCCGAGCGAACCCTGGAACAGGCGATCCGCGCCATCGAGCAGAGCGACTACCGGCCCGGCGTGATCGCCATCGAACGCGAGTTGAAAGTGCGCCGCGGCTGACGCCGCTCTTGCGGGCACGGACACGCTGGCGGAAGCTTGTCGTCTTTCGAACACACCCGCCCTCCCAGATGAACATCGAACAGATCACCCAACGCCTGCATGCCATCCGCGATCAGAACGACTGGCAGCGCTTTCACAGCCCGAAGAACCTCGCCATGGCCGCCAGCGTGGAAATGGCCGAGCTGGTGGAAATCTTCCAGTGGCAGACCGAGGACGAGTCGCGCCGGCTATCGGCCGACAAGCTCGAACATGCCGGGCAGGAAGTCGGCGACATCCTCATGTACCTGTTGCTGATGTGCAGCGAACTGGGCATCGACATGGAACAGGCGCTGCTGGCCAAGCTGGCCGACAACGAGCGGCGGTTCGCCCGATGAGCGACCGGCATTTCGACGAGCTGGCGACGCGCTTCGCCGAAAAGATCTACGGCGGCGCCAAGGGCGCGATCCGTCTCGCCGTGCTGCAGGCCGACCTGACGGAAGCCCTGTCGCAACGGCCACTGCGGGTGCTGGATATCGGCGCCGGCCTCGGCCATATGAGCCTGTGGCTGGCTCAGCAGGGCCATGATGTGACCCTGGCAGAGCCGGCCGAACCGATGCTGGAAGGCGCTCGCAAGCAATTCGCCGCAGCCGGCCAGCAGGCAACCTTCATTCAGACGCCCTGGCAGACTGTCGAAAGCCAGGTCGAGGGCCGCTTCGATCTGGTCATCTGCCACGCCGTGCTGGAATGGCTGGCCGAGCCCCAGGCGATCCTGCCGGTGCTGCATCGCCTGACCGCAACCGATGGCCGGCTGTCGCTGGCCTTCTACAACCGCGACGCGCTGATCTATCGCAACCTGCTCAAGGGTCATTTCAAGAAATTGCGTAGCCAGACCTATGCTGGCGAGCGGCAGAGCCTGACCCCGCAGCAGCCGCTCGACCCTCGGGAGCTGGCGGCGCAACTCGCACCGCACTGGCAGGTCGAAACAACCAGTGGCGTGCGCGTATTCCATGACTACATGCCCGCCGATTTCCAGGCCCGCACCGAGCCTGCCGAACTGATCGAGATGGAGCTGGCCTACCGCCGCCATCCGCAATTTGCCGGTCTCGGGCGTTACCTGCACTGGATGTGTCGGCCGCTCTGAGCCGACCGGGAGGTACCGATGTCGATCCGCGCCATGCTGCCGGCGCTCTGCCTGGGCCTTGCAGCCTGCCAGAGCCAGAACCCCTATACCGAAGAATCGGCGCCGATTCCGCCGGCGCCACCGATCGAGCAGATCCAGTCACCGGTCTATCCGGCGGCACCACGGGACTTCTCCAGCTACCAGAACTGGAGCTGGCAAGCACCACCAGCCGGCACCGCGTCGATCACCGGCGAGGAGCTGCAGGAAATGGTCGCCGGCGCGCTCGATCAACTCGGCTTGCGCCCTGCGCAGGCAGAGCGCAAGGGCGAGCTGTTGATCAGCGCCCGCGCCAGCAAGGAGACCCGCATCCGGCAGACTTACGATGACTACGGTCCGCACGTTGGCGTGGGACGCTACGGTGGCGGCTACGGATACGGCTCCGGTTATGGCGTGGGGACAAGCGTACCCATCGTGCGTAACTACGAGGAAGAGGTGCTCTCGGTGCGTATCGAGATGTTCGACGCGGCTTCCGGCCAATCGATCTGGAGCAATCGCGCCGAAGCACGTAGCGGCGGTAGCCGCGCCAAGCAGCAGGATGCGCTGCGCGAGGCGGTGCAGCGGGCGCTGGCGGACTACCCGCCGCGCTGAGCGTGACAGCGATGCAGACTCCGCACCGCGCCGAGGCCTAGACTGAACAGATTCCACCCGGAGAACGATCATGTTGCGCTGCCTGATGCTGATACCTCTGCTCTTCGCGCTCGCCGCCTGCCAGGGCCCGCAGGTGCAGCGCGATTTCGATCCGACGCGGGATTTCTCGGCCTATCGGGCCTGGGGCTGGCAGGAACCGGCGCTGCAGTATCGACCTGATGATCCAAGAATCAAAAGCGACCTCACCGAACAACGCATTCGCGCGGCGATCGCCGAACAGCTCGATCAGCAGGGAATGCGCCCTGCCACGGCCGGCAAAGCGGCGGACCTCAAGGTGCAGGCCTGGTACATCGTCGACCAGCGTACTCAACAGTACACGACCACCTCCGGCGCCTGGGGCAATCCCTGGTACGGCTACTGGGCCGGGCCGATGTTCACCGATACCCGCACCATCGACTACCAGGTCGGCACGCTGCAGATCGACCTGTACGACGCCGCCGACGGCAAGTTGGTCTGGCGCGGCAGCGCCGAGCAGACCCTGAGCAGCCGCCAGGGCACCCCCGAACAACGCGCCGGCAGCATGCGTGAGCTGGTGACACGGGTGCTGTCGCAATACCCGCCGCGCTGAGCCAAGCGCAGCGAACCGCTAACCCCCTATGGCGAGTCGTATCGCGGCTCGCCATACTGTCGCGCCCTTGATTCCGGAGATTCGAAATGCCTGCCGTTGCCTGGTGGTTACTCACCCTTCCGTTCATTGCCGGCGCCATGCTGCCCCTGCAGGCCGGAATCAACGGCCAGGTCGCGCGTCACCTCGGCAACGTGATGGGCGCGGCGCTGCTTTCGTTCACCGTGGGAACACTGGCGCTGTTCGTCATCGTGGCAGTCCAGCGCGATATCCCGGCGTTGCAGACGCTGAAAGGGCTGCACTGGTGGCACTGGTGTGGTGGGCTGCTGGGGGCCTTTTTCATCGCCACGGCCGCTTTCGCCGCACCGCGCACGGGAGCGTTGCTGTTCATGGCGCTATTGCTGGCCGGCCAGCTGTTCGTCGCCTTGCTGCTGGATCACTTCGGCTGGGCCGGCTTTCGCCAGTCCAGCGTCAGTTTCGGCAAGGTGTCCGGCCTGCTGCTGATCTTCGCCGGCGTCTGGCTGATCCAGCGCGGCTAGCAGACCCGGTGCGAGCGCTCACTCGTGCTCGAAGGCGTAGAACAGATTGGGCTCGCTGACCAGGTAGAGATTGCCCTGCGCATCGAAAGTCATCCCTTCGGCCTGCGGCACGCTGCGCTCGAGCCCGGCGAAACCGCTCCAGAGCGAGCGGAAGCTGACCAGTTCGCCTTCGGCATCGAGCTCCAGCATCATCTTCGCCTCGTCGCTGAGCAGCACCAGATGACCGGTACGCTCGTCGAAGTGCACCGAGGACAGATCACTGGCCATGTCCAGCTTCTCGATCCAGGCCTCACGGTCGATAATTTTGATGTCCATGTCACCTGCCAGACTGCGCTTGATGCCCTGGATCTCGTAGAGCTTGCGCGGTGAATGCTCCTTGACCACGAACAGCCGATCACCGGCGCGGTCGTACCCGACGCCCTCGAAACCGGTATTGTCCTCGTCGTTCAGGGCCAGGGTAATGGAGCGGGCGTCGGTACGCTGCAGCGGACCGGCAATCTTGGGAACCTGCACGATCACCAGCGACTGCTTGCGCTCCTCGGTCAACACCAGCAGGTCATCACCCAGATAGGTCACGCCCTCGACGTCCTGGAACCCGCGCAGCGGGTAGCGCGCGAGGAAGCCGCCATCCTTGTCCAGCGCCAGCAGCTCTTCGGGGTTATTGACGACGCCCCAGAGATGATCGCGGCGTTCGTCATAGGTCAGCCCGGAAAGATTGTCTTCCACCGTGGCCACCGGCAGCGCGTCGATCTTCACCCGGTATTCGGGTAGCCAGAGGCTGTGCCTTTCCCAGCTGCTTTCATGCCAGGTGGTTTTCAGCGTATAGAACAGCCGCTCATCCAGATGAGTGGCGGTGACAACGTAGAGCAGGCCGAAAAAGACGCAGCCATAGGCCCAGGCCGGGCGCAGTGTCGTGATTCGTTCCAGGCGCGCTCTGGCAATGGCCAGCATCGTTGGTCTTCTCGCTCAGGGAATGGTAGGCAGGCTGCCTGGCGCTTGTTGCAGTTGCATGAAGGTCGGGAACGCATGATGCGCAAAGGACTCACAGCGACATTCCGACCGCCTCCTGCGCTGGTGGTTCCAGCGCAGCGGCGACCGTTCGGAACTCTCGGGCGCACTCGAGAGCCCAATGCCCAGAGCCGTGCTTGGGCACCGCAATCGAACGTTCAGGAGAGTGATACATGCGGGTAGAAGGATTCTTCGAATGGCTGGGACAGGCGCTGGGCGCGGTCATACGTTTCATCGTCGAGGCGCTAGGCGACTTCTTCGGCCTGTTTGCCAGGGCCGGACACAATTTCCTCGAGGGGTTGTCGCGTACGCTGGGCATGGACCGCTCGCTGATCAGCCTGGTAGCACTGGCGATCGGCCTACTGTTGCTGGTTGCGGCGGTCCGCGCGTTCTTTCGCGGCTCGATCATCGGCGGGCTGATCTGGCTGTTCCTCGGGCTGTGGCTGCTGAGCTGGTTGATTCACTGACGCGCAGCCTAAAGCTCGGACTTTCCCTCTTTCATTGCATGCCACGTATAGTGCCGGGCCGTCCCGGAGGCCCGTAATGTCCAGCATGCTTGCCGCCTGGCGCCACGCCCCAACCCACAGCAAGGTGTGGGCGCTGGCGGCGCCGATGATCCTGTCGAACCTATCCGTTCCGCTGGTCGCACTGGTGGACAGCAGCGTGATCGGCCATCTGCCGCACGCGCATCAGCTGGGCGCAGTGGCGGTCGGCGGTAGCCTGTATACGCTGCTGGTGTGGGTGATGGGATTCCTGCGCATGGGCACGACGGGCTTCGCCGCCCAGGCCGCTGGTCGCAACGACGGCGGCGCCCTGCGCCAGATCTTGTTACAGGGATTGCTGCTGGCCCTGGGTTTCGCGCTGTTGCTCGGGGTGCTCGGCGTGCCGCTGAAAGGCGCGGCCCTGCAACTCATGCAGCCCTCAGCCGAACTGGACGAACTCACCCGTGATTATTTCCACACGCGGCTGTTCGGCCTGCCCGCGGCGCTGGCCAGCTATGCGCTGATCGGCTGGTTCCTCGGCACGCAGAATGCGCGCGCGCCACTGGCCATCCTGCTGACCACCAATCTGATCAACGTGGCGCTGGACCTGTGGTTCGTGCTCGGCCTCGACTGGGGCGTGGCCGGCGCCGCACGCGCCTCGGTGATCGCCGAATGGAGCGGCGCGCTGCTCGGCCTGGCGCTCACCCGCAACGCGCTGGCCCGCTATCCCGGTCGAGTCGATACCCGCGCGCTGCGACGCTGGTTGAGCTGGCGGCCGCTGATGGCGGTCAACCGCGACATCTTCCTGCGCTCGCTGGCGCTGCAACTGGTGTTCTTCCTGGTGACTGTCCAGGGCACCCGCCTGGGTGATGCGACGGTCGCCGCCAACGCCCTGCTGCTCAATGGCCTGCTGCTGACCGCGCATGCCCTCGACGGACTGGCGCATGCCGTGGAAGCCTTGAGCGGGCATGCCATCGGTGCCCGCGACCGCAACGCGCTGCAGCGGGTGATGGTGGTCGCCGGGGGCTGGTCGCTGCTGGCCAGCGTCGCCTTCGGCTTGTTCTTCCTGCTTGGCGGCCATCTATTTATCCAGCTGCAGACCGACATTCCCGAGGTCCGCGCGACCGCGCTGATCTACCTGCCCTATCTGGCGGCGTTGCCGCTGATTGCGGTCTGGAGCTATCTGCTCGACGGGTTGTTCATCGGTGCAACCCGCGCGCGGGAGATGCGCAACAGCATGCTCCTAGCGGTAGGCCTGACGCTGCCACTGGGCTGGCTGCTGCAAGGGCTTGGCAATCACGGCTTGTGGCTGGCGTTTCTGAGCTTCATGCTGATGCGCGGCGTCTGCCTGGGCGTGCTCGCTCAGCGCCTGCAGCGCCACGGAGCCTGGTTTAACATGGGCGCGCCGAGCACCACACACTCCGAAGGACACTGAACATGGCCTACGCCATCGCCGCCTACTTGCATTTTCTGGCGATATTCCTGCTCTTTGCCCTGCTGCTGCTGGAGCACCAGCTGTTCCGTCAGCCGCTGACGCTGGAGCGAGCGCGCAGCCTGTTCCGTATCGACATCGCCTTCGGTATCACCGCGGCGGCGGTACTGGCCAGCGGAGCGGCCCGGGCCATCCTCTATGGCAAAGGCCTGGACTACTACCTGAAGAACAGCCTGTTCCACGCCAAGATCGGCCTGTTCGTGGTGGTCGCGGTGCTCTCCATCTATCCGACCCTGACGTTCCTGCGCTGGCGCCCGGCCTTGTCCGCAGGCCAGGCACCAATCATCTCGGACAGCAGCGCCAGGTGGGTCAAGCTGACCATCCGCCTGGAGCTGCTGCTACTCCTGCTGATCCCCTTGCTGGCGTCGCTGATGTCACGGGGCTTTGGCGTAATGCCCGGCTGACGCCGGGCTCGCGGCTCAAGGCGTCAGATAGGACGACCGCGTCAGCCCCAGACGCAACGCGTCGATGTACTGGGTGCGCTCCTTGGCGCTCAGCTTGGCGCTGGCAACCTTGTCGCGGTAGTAGGTCATCAGCTCCTCGGGCGACAGGTGCACGTAGCGCAGCATGTCCTCGATGGTGTCGTGGGTCTCGATGCCGGCGTGGTAGTAGCTGCCGTCCTCACGCTGATAGACGTTCACCGAGTCGGTATCGCCGAACAGGTTGTGCATATCGCCAAGAATTTCCTGGTAAGCGCCCACCAGGAACACGCCGAGGAAGTACTCTTCGCCAGGCGCGACCTCATGCACCGGCATGCTGCTTTCGATGCTCTGCTCGTCGACGTAGTGCTTGATCTTGCCGTCCGAGTCGCAGGTCAGGTCCTGCAGCACCGCGCGCCGCACCGGCTCCTCGCTCAGCCGCTGCAGCGGCACGATCGGCAGGATCTGGTCGATCGCCCAGGTATCCGGAAGGCTCTGGAATACCGAGAAATTGCAGATGTACTTGTCCGCCAGCTTGTCGTTGAGCTCGTCGAGCACTGCCCGATGCGAGCGCTGGCGGGCCTTCAGCTGGTTGTACAGGCGGCGACAAATGGCGAAGTAGCTCTGCTCGGCCAGTGCCTTCTGCGCCAGCGTCAGCTTGCCGGAGGCGTACTGCGCGCTGGACTCGCTCATGTAGTGGGTAGCGCGCCAGTAGGTCTCGGTGACCATTTCCGGGTCGGTCGGTCCGAGCAGGTCGGCCAGCGACTGCACGATCTCCGGCAGTTCGTCGTAGTTGTCGATCACCGGCAGCTCATCGTTGTGCCGCTCGACGTCGGTGACCTGCATGACCAACACCGCATGATGCGCCGTCATGGCACGCCCGCTTTCGGAGAAGATGTTCGGGTGCGGCAGGCCCTGTGCCTCGCAGAATTCCTTGAGCATGCCGACCACGGTGCCGGCGTATTCGTCGATGTCGTAGTTGATCGAGCTGGCATTGCGCGAGTGGGTGCCGTCGTAGTCGACCCCCAGGCCGCCGCCGACATCGATGTAATCCACCGGCAGGTTCAACGCCCGTAGCTCGGCGTAGTAACGAATCGCCTCACGGAAGCCCTGACGGTAGTCGGCCAGATTGGCGATCTGCGAACCCATGTGGAAGTGCAGCAAGCGGATGCCCTGATCCATTTCCGCCGCACGAAAGCGTTCGATCACCGAGAGCAGCTGCGCCGCGGACAGGCCGAACTTCGACCGCTCGCCACCGGTATCGGCCCACTTCGACGAAGCCAGCGACGACAGGCGCACACGCAGGCCGACCTGCGGGGTCAGCTTGAGCTCGTTGGCCTCCTCGATCACCAGCCCGACCTCGGACTCCTTCTCGATGACGATGAACACGTTGTGGCCGAGCTTCTGGCCCATCAGTGCGAGGCGGATGAACTCGCGGTCCTTGTAGCCATTGCAGACGATGGTGCCGCCCTTCGGCGCCAGCGCCAGCACAGCCATCAGCTCCGGCTTGGAACCCGCCTCCAGGCCGATGGAAACGTTCTGCGTGGCGATGATGTTCTCCACCACCGCTTCCTGCTGGTTGACCTTGATCGGGTACAACGCGGTGTACTTGCCGGCGTACTCCATGCGCTCGATGTTGGCATCGAAGGCACCGGTCAGGCGCCGCACGCGGTCCTGCAGGATGCCGGGGAAACGCACCAGCAACGGCAGCGACAGCCCCGCCTCGCGTAATTGCTCGATCAGGCCGTTGAACTCGATCGGCTCGCCGCTCGGCCCTTGCGGGCGCACTTCGACATTGCCCTGGTCGTTGATTGCGAAATACCCAGCGCCCCAGTGGCGGATACCGTAGATGCTGCGGCTGTCGGCAGCGGTCCACTGGCTACCGTCGTCTTTACGTGTGCGTCGTACAGGCATCAAGGCCTCCCGGAAGAAATTGAGTGTTTCGCAGCGAGCAGAACCGCGCGGCGAAGGCTATGCGGCTTCGACAGCCGATATGCGGAAAATGGTGAAAATCGGTGGGAGGTGTCACACGGACGCTCAGCCACCGGACTTCTTGGCCTTGAAGCCACGCTTGGTCAGCTCGTCGATCAGCAGCTGGACGTGATCGCCCTGGATCTCGATAACGCCGTCCTTCAGCGCCCCGCCGGTGCCACAGCGGCGTTTCAGCGCGCTGGCCAGGTCCTTGAGCTCGGTCTCGGGCAAAGGAACGCCACTGATGGTCGTCACCGTCTTGCCGCCCCGACCCTTGCTCTCGCGGCGCACCCGCGCAATGCCGTCGCCTTCGGGCAGAACGCTCTCTTTGCAGATGCAACTGCCCAGCGGTTGACTGCACTCGGGACAATGCCGACCGGCATCGGTGGAATAGACCAGCCCGCTCAGGCCGGCCAGGGAAGTGGTTTTCTTCGCCACACAAACCTCACTCGCCAATCTGGCTCTGCCTGGCAGAGCCGAAGTGCCGGCTAATTTACCAGCAATGCGAGTTGGTAGCAGAACAGAGTCCGGGCGACGCATATGAAACCCGGACTGCTCGTGAAACCGAAGTACCGCGAAGGGCCGATCAGCTCTTCTGATCGGCGATACGCCCGGCCGGTGCATAGGGCGATGGATCCACGATCGGCGCCTGCCCAAGCATCAGATCGACAAGCAGCTGACAGGACGCCGGTGCCAGCACCAACCCGTTGCGGAAGTGCCCGCAGTTCAGCCACAGCCCGTCGAAACCGCTCACCTGTCCTATATAAGGCACGCCGTCCGGCGAACCGGGTCGCAGGCCTGCCCAGTGCTTGACCACTTGCGCGTCGGCCAGCGCGGGCAACAGCTCGATCGCTGTTGCCCTCAGGCTTTCCAGCGCGTCTTCGGTCGGCGTCTTGTCGAAGCCGACATCTTCCAGCGTGCTGCCGACCAGGATATGGCCGTCGCGCCGTGGAATCGCATAGCGCCGTTTGGCCAGCACCATGCTCGGCAGGAAGTCCTCGGCACACTTGAATAGAATCATCTGCCCCTTCATCGGCTTGACCGGAATCTCCAGCCCCAGCGTCGCCAGCAGCTGTGCGCTCCAGGCGCCCGCAGCCACTACAACCTGATCCGCTCGCATCTCGCCCTGCGCTGTCTGCACGCCCACGATACGCGTACCGTCGCGGAGGAAACCCTCGACCGGGCACTGCTCGATCACAGTCACATTCGGCAGCTGCCGCAGCGCTTCGCGCAAGGCGCGCAACAGACGAGGATTGCGAATGTTGGCAACACCCTCCATGTAGACGGCGCGCTCGTAACCCTCACCCAGCGAAGGCACTGCCTGGCGCACGGTCTCCATCGACACCGACGTCAGCGGCCGGCCATAACGCTCAGCCCAACTCAGCGCCTCCGCCTCGTCATGTAGATCCAGCCAGTAAAGGCCGGTGACATGCACCTCGGGGTCCACCCCCGTCTCTTCCAGAAGCCGCTCGCCAAGCTGCGGATAGAAATCCTGCGACCAATGCGCCAGCGCCGTGACCGCCGGGCTGTAGCGCCACGGATAAAGCGGCGACACGATCCCGCCGCCGGCCCACGAGGCCTCGGTTCCAGTCTCGCCCGATTCAAGCAAAACCACTTGCTGGCCTGCATTGGCCAGTTGGTAAGCCGAAAGCAGACCAATGATGCCGCCCCCAATGATGATCGTCTCTTGCTTCAAAGATGTCTCCCGAACTTGCTTCACACTTCTGACAGCCCATTCTTGACTACCCAGCTTTAAAGGCTCAAATACGCAGGGCATTTATGCGCGCCAGGACGGCAAAACATCATACTTGCAAAGGATCTGCCTTATGATGAATCGAGATCAAGGCTTTACGCTTGTCGAATTAATGATCACTCTTACCCTCTTGGCAATTGTGGCCAATATTGCGTTGCCAGCCGTCGACACTCTGATGACTCGCAATCGACAGCAGGCGCTTATGGAACAGGTTGCAGCTGTTTTGAACAACGCTCGCGCAGAAGCAATCCTGCAACGTCGCACGGTCGAGATATGCGGCAGCAGCGACGGAATAACTTGTTCGGCTAGCTGGGCTAACGGATGGCTCGTTCGCGTCCCGGGCGGTCGAGTAATGCAACTTTCCCAACTGCCCAGCCATGACGCCCTGCGGTGGAGTGGCTTTCAGCAGACCATACGCTTTCACAACAACGGCTCAAGTCCAATCAGCAATGGACGCTTCTACCAATGTTATAAACAAAAAATGGCGTGGCAATTGGTTCTAAGTCGCCAGGGCCGCCTGCGACAGGGAACATCCGCCGAGAATGCAGAAAAAGCCTCGCTTTGTGGCTCATGAGGGCCAGCGGCAAACGGCGCCCGGCTCCAAAGCATGGCCTAGATCACGCCGGCCAGCGCCTATAACCCAGACAATCCCGCCCGACAGCCGGTTATCTAGATAAACGAACCGGCCATCCCGGGATAACGGACAAAGCTTCCGAGCCAAATCATTATCTGCTCAATAGTCCAAACGGAGCGCAACATGTCACGCCGCAGCGACATGCATGGATTCACCCTGATTGAGCTGATGATCATCGTGGCCCTGCTGGGCATCTTTGCCACGATCGCAGTACCTAGCTTCACTCAGTTCATCAACAATAACCGCACCCAATCCGTCAACAATGAAGTGCTTGCACTGTTGCAGTACGCCCGCAGCACGGCCGTATCACAACGCACCACTATAAGTGTCTGCCCGGATGACGACGTCTGGTCGGTAAAGGAAAACGGCTGCAACAGTACAGACACCTTACGGGGCATGGAAGTAGTCGGTGGCGCCTCGATCAACGCCAGCCTGGAAGAAATTGACTTCCGCCACAATGGTAGTTCGGGCACCCCGGTCACCATCCTAACCTGCCGCCAAGGGGACTTTGTCAACGGCTATACCATCAAGGTGGCCAGCGCTGGCAGCATCCGCACCTACCCAAGGGGCAAGTCGGGAGCAGGCGACAGCGACAACATGGACGGGTGTGGAGAATGAGTACGATGAATAAAAGGCCAGACAAACGTTGCTCGTCGGGCTTCAGCATGATCGAAGTACTGGTCACCCTCGTTCTAATCAGCATCGGCGTACTGGGAATGGTCGCCCTACAAGCTCGCACAATCCAGTACACGCAGGACGCCGTACAACGCAACACCGCCGCCATGCTGGCCAACGACCTGGTGGAACTGATGCGTGCCATGCCTGATGAGATAACCGGCTTTTACAACGCCGCAGGCGCAACCTTCCCAGACCTGCCCGCCACAGGCTGTACGCCTTTACCCGCCAAGGCAGTTGACCAACTGAGCTGCTGGGCTGAGAAAGCCAAAACCGGCCTGCCCGGCGCCAGTGATCTGCTGACCAGCGACTTCTATATCTGCCGTACAGCCACTGCTAACACCTGCAGCGGAGCCGGCAACGCCATCGAAATCCAGCTCGCATGGCGCGTCAAGCAGGGCGTATGTGAGAACTCTGGCGACGACAAGACAATCTGCTACTACCGCCTGCGCACCCAGATATAGGAATAGTCATGAAACACTACGGAACCCAGGCCGGTCTTTCACTGGTCGAGTTGATGGTGGCCTTGGCCATTAGCAGCTTCCTGATCCTTGGCGTCACGCAGATTTATATTGATAACAAGCGCAGCTATTCCTTCCAACAAAACCTGGCAGAAAACCAGGAAGGTAGCCGGTATACCCTGCTGTTGCTACAGCAAGAGCTAGCGAAAGCGGGCTACCGCCGCCGCCCGGACGTCCCGTTCGACGAAGCCTTTCCCGCGAATAACGCTCTCGGTTGTAGTTTCGCAAAAGGTCAAACGGCCAAACAGTTCAGCACCACGCAGAACGCCGTCTGCATTCGCTATCAACCTCACAACCCCTTGGAGCGAGATTGCCTAGGGAACCTTCCTGTCAATGCAGCAGCGATTGATACCACCCCGTATACCGACGCGGGAGAAACCATCGTCGAGCGTCTTTTCCTAGACGGCAACACTTTGATGTGCCAAACCGCCCATGTAACGAGCAGTACCAAGACCGCAGGACCTGGCGAACTGGTTAGCGGCATCGCTGACCTGCGCTTCGAATTCGGCGTTGGCACCGCTAGCAACGACCGCAGGGTCAACAAATATATCGCCGCCCCCGACGGCCCAGTTCTGACCATCCGCTATACCGCCCTGATGCGCAGCAGCAACATCAATCTGCGCGACGGCATCGACATAGACACCGCTCTGCTCAACTGGCGAAACCTCACCGGCATCAGCACCGAAGACACGTTGTTGGCCGATCTGAAAACAGCCGACAGAGGCAACCTGTATCAAATCTCACAAAGTGCGGTAATGCTGAGGAACCTGCTGCCATGACTTTCTCCTTCCCAGCCCGGCAACAGGGTTCCACGCTATTCGTGGCTCTGATCATGTTGCTGGTCATAACCCTGCTGGCTATTTCAGGCGCCAGAGAAACCACCTTGGAATCGCGCATCACCGGTAATTTCGTTGAGCAGCAGAAACTACTCAATGACGCCGAAGCCACCCTGCGCGAAGGTGAAAAGCAGTTGACCGTAGGGAATAAACCGATTGAGCCGAGCTGTTCTGAAGGCGACGCCTACTGTTTCCGCAACGACGTTCCAACCTACGCCCAGTCGTTCGGTAGCGGCGCGCTGGCCTACGAAGTCGTCAGCAACGATAACAGTACCAACAAATGGTACGCGGTCCCTGCGCCCTCGGGCGCAACAGAAGGCCAGGCGGAAAATCCCGAATACGGTAACATGATGTTGGGCATTGGTACTTTCCGTTATGAAGTAAATGCTGTTTCGGAAAGCGCGATTACTGGGCAAAAAGCCAATTTACGCACAACCACCGCAAAAGTATTTAACTAATTAAGGACGGAGCAATGAACACTGTTCAATCGCTCAGCAAATCTCTGCTGGCCGCTTTCTGGGTTGGTGCCTCCCTGCATTCCACCATCGCCCAGGCCAACAATGCTCCCGCGCAAACCCCGCTCTTCGTCAGCCAGTCCGTGGCTCCATTAAACATGCTGGTCATGGGCCGCGACCACAAGCTTTATTACGAGGCCTATAACGATGCTTCTGATTTAGATGGCGACGGGGTCTTGGATGTAGGTTTCAAACCAAACATTACTTATTATGGTTACTTCAATACCGGCGTCTGCTATAGCCATACGAATGGACGTTTCGAACCAACTGCAGTAGCTAGTAGCAACAATACCTGCAGCAATAGTTGGAGCGGCAATTTTCTCAACTACTTAGCCACATCGCGCATGGATGCTCTACGTAAGGTACTCTACGGCGGCTACAGGGCTACTGACACAGCCAGCGAAACTGTATTGCGCGCGGCTTTCATTCCCCAAGATGCCCACAGCTCCGGCAAGGAATACGATCCGACCCGGGATAAATTCAACATTAGCGACTACGCGCCACTCTCTACACCTGCCACCGGTTACCGGCATATGTTCGCCGTTACAACCCTAAGCAATAACGGGACTCCGATCCTGCGCGTACTTACCAATACACAATATCGAATCTGGGATTGGGTATCTAAAGAAGGCCCGGTGGCAGGCAGCAATTGCGTAAACAACAGCACTTCCTGTACTACCGCAGGCTCAGATAGCTGGTCTATCGCGCCCGCCAGTCTTTTCCCCAACAGTCTGACCATTACCACGAGGCGCGACAGCACCGGAAATCCCGGCGACCAAACCGCAATGAACAGCCTGTTCAATACGAACCACACTACTTGCGGTACAGGCAGCGTCGCGAGCATCAACACAACCGGCCAGAACAACAACCCATTTTCAGGAAGCAACGGCTGCGGCCATGACAACTACCACACGCTGATAACTGGAACGATGCGGGTGCCCACCACTGGGACTTACACATTCGGAGTGAATGGCGATGACGCCGTTGATTTCTACATCGGTTCCACACGCGCTGCCTATTGGTATGGTGGCCACGCTGCCAATAACAACCAACCAGGCGGCACTACCGGCACAATTTCTCTTATCGCGGGGACCGACTACACCGTTAAATTCCGTCATGAGGAAGGTGCTGGTGGTGATAGCTGGCAGCTCTACTACAAGGCGCCGAACGCCGCAGCCAGCACAATGACTGACTACTCTCTGAACGTTCTTGCTTGTCCGAGTAACGCCAATCTGCGGGAGGGTAACTGTAAAGCCTATTCTGGAAGCAATAGCAACGTCAGCTACAAACCCACCGGCATCCTGCACGACTTCGGCGAAAACGACTCGATGAAGTTTGGGCTTCTGACCGGTTCCTACGCGAAGAACACAAAAGGCGGTGTGCTACGCAGCAACATCGACTCCTTTTCTCGCGAAGTAAACAGCGCTACCGGTCAATTCAACACTGACGTCACCGACGGCATCGTCGCTACACTAAACAAACTTCGCATCGTTGATTTCAGCTATTCGAATCCTAACTATCAGTACACGAATTGCGGCTGGATTGGCAACGTTCCCATCACCGATAAAGCCGATGGCATGTGCACAATGTGGGGTAACCCGCTAGCCGAAATGATGTTCGAAGGCCTACGCTATTTCGCCGGAGCAACTTCTGGTTCGACTGACTATACTTACGGTGGTAATGCTCGGGATACCCTGTCGGATCTGGCCTTGCCAGCGCCGGCCTGGGTGCCGCCTTATGCATCCAAAGCCAGCGGCGGTGGCGGGCAACAAAGCTGCGCTGTGCCGGTCATGACGGTCATCAGCGATATCAACCCGTCATACGATTACAACTTACCCGGCAGCCGCTTCAACGGCGAGGGCGACAGTTACAGCCTCCCTTCGAAACTCAGCGAGTTGGATGTATCGAGCGCAACAGACGCAATTGGAGGTGCCGAAGGCATCCATGGAAAGACATTTTTCATAGGTCAGTCCACCGCGGCTAACGCAAACAATGCGCCGACCGCCAAAGTCGTCCAGAACCTTTCATGGGCGCGTGGACTATCGCCCGAGGAGCCTAGCAAGCAGGGCACCTACTATTCGGCAGGCATCGCCAAGTTCGCCGCAGAGAATGCCGTGGGCGGCGACAAGGAGATGCTGACGTACTCCATCGCCCTCGCCTCGCCGCTGCCGCAGATTAAATTCCCTATCGGTAGCGATGGCAGCAAGAGCATCACTCTCGTTCCCTTTGCTAAGTCTGTGGGTGGCGGCAGCTATGGCATCTCCCCGACAAGTAATTTCCAGCCAACCAACCAGATCGTCGACTATTACGTAGTCACTATCGCCAATACAGCCGGCCCTACTGGTGCTAATTATGACGCCAGCCTCAACCAAGGCCGTCCATACGCGCAGTTCCGCATCAACTACGAAGACGTCGAACAAGGCGCAGACCACGATATGGACGCCATCGTCCTCTATACTCTTTCAGTCGAAGCCGATGGTTCGCTGAAGGTAAGACTGGACTCAGAATATGCCGCTGGCGGCATCGTCCAGCTCATGGGCTACGTTATCTCTGGCACTACCGCTGACGGCATATATCTCGAAGTCCGCGATAAAGATACAACCGATGGTAACCATCCCTACAAACTGAGCACTCCGCCTGGCAGGAGCCCAGGCTGGTGCGCAAACAACCTAACCTCCGCAGAATGCAAAGAGCTGCCACTGACGGCCACACGCAGCTTTAGCACCGCGTCCACTTCTTCCGGCGCCGGTTTCCTTAGAGACCCCCTCTGGTATGCCGCCAAATACGGCATGCCTGATAGGGACCCTGCCGAGGTCACAGGTGACCCGAGCAACTACTTCTTGGTAACAAACGCCCTGACCCTGAAGGATCAGCTGACTAATGCGTTTAACGACATCATGCAGCGCAATAACTCAGTCACTAGTCCTGCCATCAAACCTACAACAACCCAAACATCCGACAGCAATTTCTTCGTATACCGCACTGACTACAACGTCGAGACCTGGAGCGGCAACCTGATCAAGGAAACCATTGATACCAATACCGGTGACCGTACCCAACACTGGAACGCGGCATCAGGCAGCGCAGCGGGCCGCTCCATTAAGATGGCCAACGGAACAAGCTTGGTGAACTTCACTTGGAGCAATCTCACCGAAGACCAGCAAAGCGTCCTCCATACCAATCCGCAAACGGGCCTCATAGATAATGCAGGGGAGCAGCGCCTGGCCTTTATCAAGGGTGAGAATGACAGCTTCCGGAAGCGTAGCAATCGACTGCTGGGCGACATCATCAACTCCAACCCGGTGGTCGTTGAAGGCGCCCAGTATCTGCATTATCTCGCCGAAGCCATCGAGCCCGGCACCGACTATGCTTCTTTCGCCTCTAACATATCGGATCGTAAGTCTCTGGTTTTTGTAGGTGCTAACGATGGGATGCTGCATGCGTTTAATGCCGAAACTGGCGCGGAAGAGTTCGCCTTCGTACCGAGCGCTGTATTCCCGACTCTGAACAAGCTGACCAGCTCTGGCTATAACGAGGCGGGCGGCGAGCACCATTACTTCGTAGATGGCACGCCGGTGGTACGGGATGTCTACATCAACAGCCAATGGCGCACCGTACTGGTGGGCACCTTGCGTGCTGGCGGACGCTCAATCTTCGCTCTGGACATCACAGACCCCGGCAACATCAGCCTGCTCTGGGAGCTTAACGCCGGTGACGATCTGCAAGATGAGGAGACGCTAAGCGACGTTGGCTATAGCTTCCCCGTATCCACCATTGCCCGCCTACACAACGGCAATTGGGCGGTAGTGACAGGCAACGGTTACGACAGCGCGAGTGGCCGCGCCGCGCTGTTCTTGATCGACATCGCCGACGGTAGTTTGACCAAGATCCCTACACGCGATGAGGATTCTAACAACGGCCTATCCTCGGTCAGGGTCGCCGACAACAATAGCGACGGTATCGCCGACTACGTCTATGCCGGCGACTTGAAAGGCAACCTTTGGCGCTTCGACCTTGACCCTACCGGTGAAGCTGGATCAAGCGGTTACAAAGTATCTTTTGGGGGCGCTCCCCTGTACAGCGCAAAGGATGGGACTGATAACTCGGCAAATGCCCAGGCAATCACCGCTCCACCATCGTTGGTTCGCCATCCCAGCATGGTCGGTTATATCGTGATGTTCGGCAGCGGACGCTATTTCCAACTGACCGATAAGGAAACCGACAAGGTCGATACTCTCTATGGCATCTGGGATAAGCAGACCAGACTTGATGAAGTAGCCTCAACAACCCCGACTCTGGACAGAGACAATCTGCAAGCGCAAACCTTCACAACACAAACGGCCAGTACCTGGAACGCGGACAACCCTAACTTACCCACCGTTTCGCAGAACATTAGGATACTTAGCGACACCCCCTTTATGTGGCACAGCCCCTCTGCTAGCGACGGGAAATATGGTTGGTATCTCGATCTGAAAGTCGGAAACACCGCTGACGGAGAGCGGATCGTCGATGAAATGGCGGCGCGTGGGCAGGTATTACTCTTCACTACTCGCACCCCTAGCGATGACCCTTGTGAGGCTGGCCTGACTGGCTGGACATACGGGATCAACCCTTACACCGGCGGCAGAACCAGCTTCAACGTTTTCGACTTCAACAAAAGCACGACTGTCAGCGATGGGGATAGCTATAACGGCACCGTGATCTCTGGCTTTGAAACCCCTGCTGGCGGTATCAGCCTGAGTGGCGACACTCTATTCAGCACTGACGGATCATCCATCGCAGTCGAGTTTGGCGCCAGCGTATCAGGTCGGCAAAGCTGGCAGATCATTCCGGAGGATGAATAATGATCACCCCGAGAGTCCTCATGAAAGGCTTTACTTTGCTCGAAGTCATGATAGTGGTGGCGATAATCGGCATCCTTGCCGCTATCGCTTACCCCAGCTACGACGAATACGTCAAACGAGGAAATCGCTCGGAAGGGATGGCACAACTAAACGATATCGCAGCCCGACAGGAGCGCTACTACGCCCAAACGCATACCTACGTTACTACGTCAAACGACCTCAGCAAGCTTGGGTTAAAGGTGAGCAGCGGTAAGGTAGCAACGGCAACAGGAAAGTATGCGATTACTGTCGCCAAAGTAGACAATGATGGCGGATATACACTTACCGCGACCCAAAACTTCGGCGACGCCAAATGTGGCAATCTCACTTTGAATGCGCTGGGCGCTAAGGATCGCAGTGGAAGCGGAAAATCCGTTAATGATTGTTGGAGGTAAACCCGGCGGAACCGTTGACCTAGAGTAGCGCCCTTGTCCAAAGCCCGATCTACAGATCGGGCTTTTCATTACAACGTTTTCAACCGCAACTCTTTCGGCATCGAGAACGTCACGTTCTCTGGGCGGCCCTCCAGCTCATCCATGCCGCTGGCGCCCCACTCCTTGAGCCGCTCGATCACCCCACGCACCAGCACTTCAGGGGCTGATGCACCGGCGGTGATACCGATACGCTCGATGCTCTCGAACCATTCGCGCTTAAGGTCTTCGGCGCCGTCGATGAGATAAGCCGGCGTGCTCATCCGCTCGGCGAGTTCGCGCAGGCGGTTAGAGTTCGAGCTATTCGGGCTGCCCACGACCAGAACCACATCGCATTCATCGGCCAGTTGCTTCACCGCATCCTGGCGATTCTGGGTGGCGTAGCAGATGTCATCCTTGCGCGGGCCGCCGATGCTTGGGAACTTGCTGCGCAGCGCGTCGATGACACGGCTGGTGTCATCCATGGAGAGCGTTGTCTGAGTGACAAAGGCCAGCGCCTCGGGGTCGCGCACTTGCAGCTGGGCGACGTCTTCCTCGTCTTCAACCAGGTAGATCGCGCCACCGTTGCGCGCATCGTACTGGCCCATAGTGCCTTCGACTTCCGGGTGGCCCTGATGACCGATCAAGATGCACTCACGCCCATCACGACTGTACTTGGCGACTTCCAGATGCACCTTGGTCACCAGCGGACAGGTGGCGTCGAAAACCTTCAAACCACGCTTCTCCGCCTCCAGCCGTACAGCCTGGGAGACGCCATGGGCACTGAAGATGACAATGACATCGTCCGGCACCTGGTCCAGCTCTTCGACGAAGATCGCCCCACGCGCACGCAGGTCTTCGACCACGAACTTGTTGTGCACCACTTCATGCCGCACATAGATCGGCGGCCCGAAAACTTCCAGGGCCCGGTTGACGATTTCGATGGCGCGATCCACACCCGCGCAGAAGCCGCGAGGGTTGGCGAGTTTGATTTGCATGATAAGTCTCGGCACGCGAAGGCTTGATGACGGGTGAGTGTAACGCGATACGGCACAGGCGTTCTCCGACGCCCTGTATCGGCCAGCGGGAGGGAAGTAATCCTCCCGGCTGGCCAGCTCCGGTTACACCGGTTTGACGTCGATGATCTCGACCTCGAAGGTCAGCATCTTGCCAGCCAATGGATGATTGAAGTCTACGGTGACCTGACTCTCGTCGAACGCCTTCACCACACCCGGCAGCTCGGTACGCGCCGCATCCTGGAAGCTCACCATCAAACCCTCCGAGAGCTCCATTCCTTCGAACTGGCTGCGCGGCATGACCTGTACATTCTGCGGGTTGACCTGGCCGAAGCCCTGCTCCGGAGCAATCTGCAGGGTGCGCTTGTCACCGGCCTTCAGCCCGTAGAGCTGCTGCTCGAAGCCTGGCAGCAGGTTGCCGTCACCAACCTTGAAGGTTGCTGGCTTCTTGTCGAACGTGCTGTCGACCAGCTCGCCCGTTTCCAGGCCAAGCGCGAAATGCAGGGTGACTTCCTTGTCCGGCCCAATGCGCTGTTCAGTCATGTGCAGCTTCTCCGGTCTTGTTGCCCTTGAACATGTCCAGCGCCAGCATGACGGCACCGACAGTGATGGCGCTATCGGCGATATTGAACGCGGGGAAATACCAGCGGTTCTGCCAATGCACCAGAATGAAATCGACCACGTGACCAAGCACCACGCGGTCGTAGAGATTGCCAATGGCGCCGCCCAGCACCAGCGCCAGCGCGACGGCCAACCAGGTTTCGCTCGGTTTCAGACGCTTGAGCCACACAACCAGCACAGCACTCACACCAATCGCAATCACTGCAAACAGCCAGCGCTGCCAACCGCTGTGATCGGCCAGAAAGCTGAATGCCGCGCCGGTGTTGTAGGCCAGTGTCCAGGCGAAATAGCCCGGAATCACGTCGACCTTCTGGTACAGCCTGAAATTGGCTTCGAAGTAATGCTTGGTCGCCTGATCGAAGGCGATCACCAGCACACTGAGCCACAGCCAGGCGAGCCGACCGAAACGCGCACTCATTGCACAGCCTCCGGCTCGCTGATCGTCCGGCGCACATCACGCATAGTGACGAACCTCACCAGCGCCTTCGACATTCTCCACACAGCGACCGCAGATGTCCGGATGCTCGGCATGCGTACCAACGTCCGGCAGATGGTGCCAGCAACGACCGCACTTGCTATGTCCGGTCTTGCGGACCACCAGCTTGAGGCCGGCCAGCTCGCTCTCCACGGCCTCGGCTGGGGCCTGAGCCAGTGGTGCGATATCTACGGCAGAGGTGATCAGCACGAAGCGCAGCTCGTTGCCCAGCTTGGCCAACTCCGCAGCCAACGCGCCTTCTGCATACAGCGTGACTTCCGCCTGCAGATTGCCGCCAATGGTCTTGGCCGCACGCTGGTTTTCCAGTTCCTTGTTCACCGCGGTCTTGACCGCCATGACCTTGTCCCAGAAAGCGCGATCCAGCTCGGCTTCCTGTGGTAGCGCGGTCAGGCCCGTGTACCAGGTGTTGAGCATCACCGACTCGTTACGCTCACCCGGCAGGTACTGCCAGATTTCCTCGGCGGTGAAGGCCAGGATCGGCGCGATCCAGCGCACCAGCGCCTCGGCGATGTGATACAGCGCGGTCTGGCAGGAGCGACGCGGCAGGCTGTCCGCACCGGTGGTGTACTGGCGGTCCTTGATGATGTCCAGATAGAAGCCGCCCAGCTCCTGCACGCAGAAGTTGTGCACCTTCTGGTAGACGTTCCAGAAGCGATAGGTGGTGTAGGCCTCCTCGATCTCCTGCTGCAGCAGCAGTGCGCGGTCGATGGCCCAGCGGTCCAGGGCGATCAGCTGATCATTCGGCACCATGTGCTGCGCGGGATCGAAGCCGTCGAGATTCGAGAGCAGGAAGCGTGCGGTGTTGCGGATACGACGGTAGGCATCGGCGCTGCGCTGCAGGATCTGCTTGGATACCGCCATCTCGCCGGAATAGTCGGTGGCCGAGACCCACAGACGCAGGATGTCGGCGCCCATGCTGTCGGTGATTTCCTGCGGCGCGATGACGTTGCCGAGGGACTTGGACATCTTGCGGCCGTTCTCATCCACGGTGAAACCGTGGGTCAGCAGGCCCTTGTACGGCGCATGACCGTCGATGGCCGCGCCGGTCAGCAGCGATGAATGGAACCATCCGCGATGCTGGTCGGAGCCCTCCAGATAGAGATCGGCACGCGGGCCGCTTTCGTGACCCATGGGGTGCGAGCCGCGCATCACATGCCAGTGGGTGGTGCCGGAATCGAACCAGACATCGAGGGTGTCGGTGATCTTCTCATACTGCGCCGCTTCGTCGCCGAGCAACTCGGCTGCGTCGAGCTTCGACCAGGCCTCGATACCGCCCTGCTCCACACGCTGCGCCACGGCTTCCATCAGCTCGACGGTACGCGGGTGCAGCTCGCCGCTTTCCTTGTGCAGGAAGAACGGAATCGGCACACCCCAGGTGCGCTGACGCGAGATACACCAGTCTGGGCGCCCGGCGATCATGCCGTGCAGGCGCGCCTGACCCCAGGCCGGGACGAATTCGGTCTGCTCGATGGCATCCAGCGCACGGCGGCGCAGCGAGCTGCCGTCATGGGCAACCTTGTCCATGCCGACAAACCACTGCGCCGTGGCGCGGTAGATCAGCGGGGTCTTGTGCCGCCAGCAGTGCATGTAGCTGTGCTGGATCGACTCGTGCTTGAGCAGCGCGCCAACCTCGGCGAGCTTCTCGACGATGGCCGGGTTGGCCTTCCAGATGAACTGGCCGCCGAAGAACGGCAGATCCGATACGTAGACGCCGTTGCTCTGCACCGGGCCGAGAATATCGTCATTCTCCATGCCGTAGTGCTTGCAGGAGCGGAAGTCGTCCTCGCCGTATGCGGGCGCCGAATGGACGATACCGGTACCGGCACCGGTTTCCACGTAGTCGGCCAGATAGACCGGAGCGAAGCGCTCGTAGAACGGATGACGGAAGCGGATCAGCTCCAGCGCTTTGCCTTCGCAACGGGCGATGATTTCACCAGCCAGGCCGTAGCGCTGCAGACAGGACTCCACCAGCTCCTCGGCCAGCACCAGCAGACGCTCGCCGGTGTCGACCAGCGCATAGACGAACTCGGGATGCACGTTCAGCGCCTGGTTGGCCGGAATGGTCCAGGGCGTGGTGGTCCAGATCACGATGCTGGCGGGCTTGGCCAAATTGGGCAGACCGAACGCGGCAGCCAGCTTGTCGGCATCCTCGACCGCGAAGGCGACGTCGATGGCATCGGATTTCTTGTCCTGATATTCGACTTCCGCCTCGGCCAACGCCGAACCGCAGTCGAAGCACCAATTCACCGGCTTCAGGCCTTTGAAGACGAAGCCACCTTCGACCAGCTTGGCCAAGGCGCGGATCTCACCAGCCTCGTTGGCGAAGTCCATGGTCTTGTATGGGTTGTCCCAGTCGCCCAGGACGCCGAGGCGGATGAAGTCGGCTTTCTGCCCTTCGATCTGTTCGGCCGCGTAGGCACGGCAGCGCTCGCGGGTCAGATCGGCCGGCTGGTTCTTGCCGAAGGTGGTCTCGACCTTGTGCTCGATCGGCAGACCGTGGCAATCCCAGCCCGGCACATAAGGCGCGTCGAAGCCGGCCAGGGTGCGCGAGCGGACGATCATGTCCTTGATCACCTTGTTCACCGCGTGACCAATGTGAATATCGCCGTTGGCATACGGCGGGCCATCGTGCAGGACGAACTTCGGGCGACCTTCGCCGATCTGCCGCAGCTTCCGGTACAGGTCAATGCTGTTCCAGCGCTGCAGAATCTCCGGCTCGCGCTGTGGCAGACCGGCCTTCATCGGAAATGCCGTGGACGGCAGATTGAGGGTCGCTTTGTAATCGGTCATTTCAGTCCTGACTCGTCATAAGGGGTGAAGCCCGCCAGTAATCACGGGCAGCGGCGATGTCGGCTTCGATCGCCGTCTTGAGCGCCTCCAGCGAGGCGAAACGCTGCTCGTCGCGCAGCTTGCGATGGAAGGTGACCTGCACCAGACGCCCATACAGGTCGCCCTGATAATCGAGCAGATGCACTTCCAAGTGTGGTTTACCGTCACTCTCGACCGTGGGTCGCATGCCGATGTTGGCGACACCGGCAAGCGACTTGTCGTCCAGCTCGAGACTGACCAGAAACACGCCACTCAGCGGCGTGTTGCGGCGTTTGAGCTGCACATTGGCAGTTGGCGCACCGAGCTGGCGGCCCAGTTTCTGCCCGTGCATGACCCGGCCGGTGATACCGAACGGTCTACCGAGCAGTGCTTCGGCGCAGGCCAGGTCACCCTCCGCCAGCACCTGACGCAGCCGCGTGCTACTGACCCGCTCGCCGTCCACCTCAATGGTGGTGGCGGCCTCGACCGAGAAGCCTTCGGCCGCGCCGGCCTTGAGCAGGAAGTCGAAATCGCCGGCGCGGTCGCAACCGAAACGGAAATCGTCACCGACTTCCAAATGCCGTACACCCAACCCTTCCACCAGCGTGGCGTGGACGAATTCAGCGGCACTCAGCTCTCGCAGGCGGCGATTGAAGGCCAGACACAACACCAGATCGACGCCCTGCTCGCTCAACAGCTGCAGTTTTTCACGCAAGCGGGTGAGCCGCGCCGGCGCCTTGTCCGGCGAAAAGAACTCACGCGGTTGCGGCTCGAAGATCACTACACAGCTGGGCAGCCCCAATTCGGCCGCACGCTCGCGCAGCCGCGCCAGGATGGCCTGATGCCCCCGGTGCACGCCGTCGAAATTGCCGATAGTGGCGACGCAGCCCCGATGCCGGGGTCGCAGATTGTGAAGGCCTCGAACCAGCTGCATACCGCACTTCTTGCTTGAAAAGTGGCCGATTATACGCACGTGCTGCGCATCCCGGACAGGTTTGCTCCGCCCGTGAATCGTCGATCAATGCCGCAAATGCCGCGGTCGCAGCCCGGTCAGCAACAACCCGGCGGCGAATGCCGCGAGCCCTGCGCAAACGAGAATCCCCAACCGCAGCGCTCGCTGCTGCCAGCCCCAGACGAACCACTCCTGCGCCGGCACGTTAAGCCACCAGACCGTCGCCACCATCGCCGCACAGGCAGCTGCCAGGCGTAACCCGAACAGCCACCAGCCCGGTGCAGGACGGTAGACGCCAACCTTGTACAGCCCCCAGAACAGCAGCACAGCGTTGAGCATCGACGACAACGAAGTCGCCAGCGCCAGCCCGACATGCTGTAACGGCCAGATCAGGATCAGGTTCATTACCATGTTCGCGACCATGCAAATGACCGCGACGCGTACCGGCGTCTTCAGATCCTGACGAGCGAAGAAACCCGGCGCCAGCACCTTGATCAGCATGAACGCCAGCACGCCGAGAGAATAGGCCTGCAGCGCCCTGGCCGATTGCACCACCGCCTCTTCGCTCATGGCGCCGTAATAGAACAGGCTGGCGATCATTGGCTCGGCGAGAATACCCAGCGCCAGCGCAGCGGGAACGCCTACCAGCAGCACCATGCGCAATGCCCAATCGACCGTTGCGGAGAACGCCTTTGGATCGTCTCCGGCATGCTGGCGCGACAAGCTCGGCAAGATCACCGTACCAATCGCGATGCCAAACGCCCCCAACGGCAGCTCTGACAGGCGATCGGCGTAATACAACCAGGACACGCTGCCGGTCTGCAGAAAGGAAGCCAGCACTGTATCCAGCAACAGATTGATCTGACTGACCGAGACACCGAACAGCGCCGGCACCATCAGCAGCATGATGCGTCGAACGCCCTCGTCACCCCGCTTTACCTTTGGCCGCGGCAGCAGGCCAAGCTTGGCGACATACGGCAGCTGGAAGGCCAGCTGGGCGAAACCGGCAATGAACACGCCCCAGGCCAGCGCCATGATCGGCTGATCGAAATACGGGGTCAGGAACACCGCCGACATGATCATGCAGACATTGAGCAGCACAGGCGTGAATCCGGGCACCGCGAAATAGCCGTAGCTGTTCAGCACCCCCGAGGTGAAAGCCGTCAGCGAGATCAGCATCAGGTAGGGAAAGGTGATGCGCAGCAGCTCGCCAGCCAGCTGCATCTTCCCCGGATCATCATGAAAGCCGGGCGCGAAGACCATTACCACATAGGGCGCAAACAGCACGCCCAGCGCAGTCAGCCCGGCAAGGATGAGCCCGAGCATACCGGCGGTGCGATCCACCAACTGCTTGACGTCCTGCAGCGTGCGCTTGGTGCGATATTCCGAAAGCACCGGCACGAACGCCTGAGCGAATGCACCCTCGGCAAACAGCCGGCGCAGAAAGTTGGGAATCTTGAACGCAATGAAGAACGCGTCGGCCGCAGCCCCCGAACCGAAGTAGCTGGCGACGACCATATCGCGTACCATGCCCAACACGCGTGACAGCAGGGTCATGACACTGACCACGGCGCTGGAGCGCAACAATCCGCCCTTGCCGGTTTTTTCGGACATTTGTCTTCCTAGAATTGCAGCGAGATTGATCGACCGAACGCTCAGCGCCGGCCGGATCGATGGCCAGTTACGACACGAAAAGAGGCGGCGAGTTTAGCCGCAGCCCTTCTGTCCGACCAGCTTCTCAAGCCATTCGACCGGGCTTGACAAGCGCCCTTCGCGTCGGCATGATTCGCGGCCTTATTTGCTTTGCAATCCCCCAAGTTTTCGAGGAGTTCGACGGTGGCCAACAGCCCTTCCGCCAAAAAACGCGCAATTCAGGCTGAGAAGCGTCGCAGCCACAATGCCAGCTTGCGCTCCATGGTTCGTACCTACATCAAGAATGTGGTCAAGGCCATCGACGCCAAAGACCTGGACAAGGCTCGCACAGCCTACACTGCTGCTGTGCCGGTCATTGACCGCATGGCCGACAAAGGCATCATCCACAAGAACAAAGCTGCTCGTCACAAGAGCCGCCTGAACGGCCACATCAAGGCCCTCGGCGAAGCTGCTGCAGCCTAACTGCAGGTTCTTGAAAAAACCGGCCTAGCGCCGGTTTTTTTATTCCCAAATTTTGCCCCACTCGCGAAGGATGGGCCGATGCGCAAGTTACGGCGCAACCGGCCAAGGCAGAATCGGAATCGCCGTCACCGCATTCTGCGGACTACCCTCGATGACGCGATCGCTGTAGACCAGATAAACCAAGGTATTACGCGACTCATCAAAGAAGCGCACCACCTGCATGGTCTTGAACACCAGCGAGGTGCGCTCCTTGAACACTACATCGCCATCTTTGAGCTTGCCGTTGATGCGAATCGGCCCCACCTGGCGACAGGCGATCGACGCCTCGGCACGATCCTCCGCGAGCCCCAGCCCGCCCTTGATTCCACCGGTCTTGGCGCGAGACAGATAGCAGGTCACACCATCGACCAAGGGATCGTCGAACGCCTCCACGACGATCTTGTGATTCGGCCCGAGCCACTTGAAGACCGTATCCACCTCACCGACCTGCTCGGCCAACGCCAGCGAAGGGATGAGCAACCCAAAAACCAGCGAAAAATTGGCTAAACGCATCCTCACCTCAGACCAGAATCATGTTGTCGCGATGGATAAGCTCCGGCTCGTCGACATACCCGAGCAGCTTTTCAATTTCATCTGATGGCCGCCCAAGGATGCGCTGCGCCTCGGCTGCACTGTAGTTCACCAGACCGCGCGCGACCTCCGAACCCTGCGGGCCGACACAGACGACCATCTCGCCACGACGAAACGCCCCCTGCACAGCCCTGACCCCAACCGGCAGCAGGCTGCGGTTACCCTGGCGCAGCGCGTGCACAGCACCGTCGTCCAGCGTCAGCGTGCCACGCGTTTGCAGGTGCCCGGCCAACCATTGCTTGCGCGCCGCATGCCGACTGCACTCCGGCGCCAGCAGCGTCCCCAGGCGATCACCCGCCTTGAGCCGCGCCAGCACCAGCTCGATGCGCCCACCAACGATCACCGTATGCGCGCCAGAGCGCGCTGCCAGGCGCGCCGCACGAAGCTTGGTCTGCATGCCGCCACGCCCCAGCGCCCCTCCCGTGCCGCCAGCCACTGCATCCAACGCAGGATCGTCGGCGCGCGCCTCACTGATGAGATTGGCTTGAGGATTGAAACGCGGGTCGGCGTCGAACATGCCGTCCCGGTCGGTCAGGATGACCAGCAGATCGGCCTCGACCAGGTTGGCGACCAGTGCAGCAAGCGTGTCGTTGTCGCCAAAGCGGATTTCGTCAGTGACCACCGTGTCGTTCTCGTTGATGACCGGCACCACACCGAGATCGATGAGCGTACGCAGCGTGCTGCGCGCATTGAGGTAGCGCTTGCGATCCGAGAGATCGTCGTGAGTGACGAGAATTTGCGCCGTCTGCTGATCGCAGCGAGCGAAGCTGGATTCCCAGGCGCGAATCAAGCCCATCTGTCCGACAGCGGCGGCCGCCTGCAACTCATGCACAGCCTTCGGTCGAGAACTCCAACCAAGACGACTCATGCCCGCAGCAACCGCACCCGACGACACCAGCACGAGCTCCACACCTGCCTCGCGCAAGGCCACCATCTGATCGACCCAGACCGCCATCGCAGCCTGATCGAGCCCGCGGCCGTCGGCGGTCAGCAGCGCACTGCCGATCTTGACCACCCAGCGCCGCGCACCGCTCACCTTGTCCCGCATCGTTCCCGCCTTCTATACGGCCAAAACACTTTCGGATCGGACTGCGCACGAGGCAGCCCACCGACCACTCGCCTGACCAGGCCGCGCAGCGGCCCGGGGTTCGACTTAGCGCACGTAGATGATCTCGGCACCACCCTCGTCATCATCATCGTCATCGAAGTCGTCGTCTTCGACCTCATCGGCCGCCTTGACGCCAGCGCGGCGCAACGCACGCTGATCATCCAGCTCCTGCAAGCGGGCCCGCGCCTCATCTTCGATCTGGCGATCGAGCTCGGCCAGGGCCTCGGCGTAGTCAGGCTCTTCGGCGATGCGCACAGTGCGCTCATCCAGATAACGCATGATCGCCTGACTCAGCGCTTCGGTACCCTCGCTCTCCAGCGCGGAGATGACGAATACAGGACCCTTCCAGTCCAAGCGCTCGACCACCTGCCGGACACGTTGCTCACGCTCGTCTTCCAGCAGCTGATCAGCCTTGTTCAGCACCAACCAGCGATCGCGCTGCGTCAGCGCCGGGCTGAACTTCTCCAGCTCATGCAGGATCACCTCCGCCGCATCAGCCGGGTCGCTACCATCTAACGGAGCCATATCCACCAGGTGCAGCAGCAGGCGAGTACGCGCCAAGTGCTTGAGGAAGCGAATCCCCAGCCCCGCACCTTCGGCCGCCCCCTCGATGAGCCCCGGAATGTCGGCAATCACGAAGCTCTTGTAGCGTCCGACACTGACAACACCGAGGTTCGGCACCAGCGTGGTGAACGGGTAGTCAGCGACCTTGGGCTTGGCCGCCGACACCGAGCGAATGAAGGTGCTCTTACCGGCATTCGGCAAGCCCAGCAGACCGACATCCGCCAACACCTTCAGCTCGAGCTTGAGATCACGAGCATCACCCGGCTTGCCCGGCGTGGTTTGCCGCGGCGCGCGATTGGTGCTGGACTTGAAGCGCGTATTGCCCAGCCCATGCCAGCCGCCCTGAGCCACCAGCAGGCGCTGCCCCGGCTTGGTGAGGTCGCCCATGATCTCCTGGGTAGCCGCATCGATGATGGTGGTACCAACCGGCACCGGCAGGACAAGATCCTCACCCTTGGCGCCTGTACAGTCGGTACTACCGCCCTTCTGCCCGTTCTGCGCATTGAAGCGACGGGTGTAGCGGTAGTCCACCAGCGTGTTGAGGTTCTCGTCGGCCTCCAGATACACCGAGCCGCCGTCACCGCCATCGCCGCCGTTGGGGCCACCCTTTTCGATGAACTTCTCACGACGAAAACTCATCATGCCGTTGCCGCCGTCGCCGGCCTTTACAAAAATCGATACTTCATCGACGAATTTCATGGGAACGCCTCCCGTCGCAGGACGGGCTTAGGAAACAAGAAACGTAAGGGTCTTGCAAAAAACCCAGCGAAAACTGAATGAGCACCGAGCAGTTCTTTGCAAGAGCCTCACAGGATACAGAAACAAAAAAGCCCCGTCGCATGACAGGGCTTTTCCAGCAACGACGCAGTTAGGCTGCGACGACGCTCACGTAGCGACGGCCAAAAGCGCCCTTCACTTCGAACTTGATCACGCCTTCCACTTTCGCGAACAGGGTGTGATCCTTGCCCATGCCAACGCCGTAACCGGCATGGAACTGAGTGCCGCGCTGACGCACGATGATGTTGCCGGCCTTGATGGCCTGGCCGCCGTACATCTTCACGCCAAGGCGTTTGGCTTCTGAGTCGCGACCGTTGCGGGTAGAACCGCCAGCTTTTTTGTGTGCCATGAGTTCAATACTCCTATAAGGGGATTCAGGCCCGATTAGCCCTGAATACCGGTGATTTTGACCTCAGTGAACCACTGACGGTGGCCCTGACGCTTCATGTGGTGCTTACGACGGCGGAATTTGATGATGGTGACCTTGTCGTGACGGCCCTGGGCGATCACTTCAGCGGTAACCTTGGCACCATCGACCACCGGAGCGCCGATCTTTACATCATCGCCGTTGCCGATCAGCAGAACGCGGTCAAAAGTGACAGCTTCGCCGGTCGCAACTTCGAGTTTTTCAATCTTGAGGTATTCGCCTTCGGCAACTTTGTATTGCTTGCCGCCGGTTACGATAACTGCGTACATCTGTGTATCTCCGTTGATCCTGCTCACCCAGCGCTTTGAAAGAATGATTAGTGGCTGGCATGGCTGCATGGGGCCGGAAGGTGACGCCCGTGCAATTGCGTAAGGCAGGGAAATGCCCAGGGGGAAGTTCAGGGTCCGCGATTGTACGCATGCGATACACCCCGCGCAATAGCCAACTGGGGTTGCCTTGACAGTGCCAGACCCGCCCCCTAGCATGCCGCGCAATCTGCGAGGAGTCCCCGATGCAACCCCAGTCTTTCTATCAAGTTGTGGCGGACGATTTTGCCGCTGTCGACGGCATCATCCGCAAGCAACTGACTTCGCGCGTTCCTCTGGTGGAAAAGATCGGGGATTACATCACGTCGGCCGGCGGCAAGCGCCTGCGCCCCTTGCTGGTGCTGCTCAGTGGCAGCGCGCTCGGTCATCAGGGCGAGCAACTGCGCCTGCTGGCCGCCATCATCGAATTCCTGCATACCTCCACACTGCTGCACGACGACGTCGTCGACATGTCCGGCATGCGCCGCGGCCGCTCGACCGCCAACGCCCTTTGGGGCAATGCCCCAAGCGTACTGGTTGGCGACTTTCTATATGCACGCTCGTTCGAAATGATGGTGGAACTGGATTCCATGCCGGTGATGCGCATCATCTCCCAGGCAACGCGAGTCATCGCCGAAGGCGAAGTGCTGCAACTGTCGAAGGTCCGCGACGCCAGCACCACCGAAGAAATCTATATGGAAGTCATCCGCGGCAAGACCGCGATGCTCTTCGAAGCCTCGACCCACAGTGCCGCCACCCTGGCCGGCGCCAGCGAAGAGCAGCGTGAAGCGCTGCGCACCTTCGGCGACCACCTCGGCATAGCCTTCCAGCTGGTCGATGATCTGCTCGATTATCAGGGTGACGCGGAAACTCTCGGCAAGAACGTCGGCGACGACCTCGCCGAAGGCAAGCCTACCCTTCCGCTGATCTACACCATGCGCGAAGGCACCGCCGACCAAGCCGCCCTGGTGCGCAAGGCCATCCAAAAGGGCGGCCTGGAAGATCTGGAAAGCATCCGCGCCGCTGTCGAGGCATCGGGTGCGCTGGACTACACCGCCAAGCTCGCCCGCGACTATGCCGAACGCGCCGTTGCCTGCCTCGAAGTAATCCCCGCGAATCGGTATCGCGATGCCCTGGTCGAGCTCTGCCGCTTCGCCGTGGCGCGCACGCACTGACAGCACATCCAGCAATATCCACGCTGCGCCTCGAGCGCAGCCGTCAACCTCTGACTTAGCACCCTTCCATCTACCGGCGTGACTGGAAACATTTGCGCTTGCATATTTGCAAATAACAATTATTCTCATTACGGGAATGAATTGGAGGTGCCGAATGACTTATCTGATAGATGCCTGGCTGGATCGCCCACAACCCTACCTGCGCATACTCGACCGCAATACCGGTGCCGTATGCGTTTCACTCGAAGGGGATGCGCTGGAAGAGTTGCGAGAACAAGGCGATCTCGATGTGCAGGAGTTGAGCACGAGTGAACCCTGCGTGCTCAAGGAACAGGTCCGAAACCTGTTCCTGTTCAGCTATGCCAGGGCGTTGCGTCCTTGAAGCAGCGTAGGTTGGTGCTGAGCGTAGCGAAGCCCAACAGGCACAGCCATAGCATGTTGGGCTTCGTCGCTTCGCTCCTCAACCCAACCTACGCCTGGATTCGCGGGCATGGCCCGCTCCTGCATGTGCCCCGGCTTGAAGCCGTTTAAAGCACGTCCAGCAGTTCGACGTCGAACACCAGCGTGCTGTGCGGCGGGATACTGCCAACGCCCTGAGCGCCATAGGCCAGCTCGCTTGGTACGTACAAGCGCCACTTGCTGCCGGCATTCATCAGCTGTAGGGCTTCGGTCCAGCCTGCAATCACGCCGCCCACCGGAAACTCGGCAGGCTGGCCACGCTGATAGGAGCTGTCGAACACACTGCCGTCGATCAGCGTGCCGTGGTAGTGCGTACGCACGCTGTCCTCGCGGGACGGCTTGGCACCCTCTCCGGTCGTCAGTACTTCGTATTGCAGACCCGACTCCAGTACCACAACGCCTTCGCGCTTGGCGTTCTCGACGAGGAAGGCACGACCTTCGGCGGCGGCGGCTTCAGCCTTCTGCTGCGCCTCAGCCTGCATGCGCTCGCGGATCACCGCGAAGCTGGCGTTCAGCGCTTCCGGGCTGACCTGGCTGGCAGCACCGGCAAACGCATCACGAATACCGGCGATCACCGCATCGAGACTGACGCCCGGCGGGGGATTGTCACGCAGCTGGTCGCCCAGCTGGCGGCCGATGCCGTAGCTCACACGGGTTTCGTCAGTAGAGAGATTGAGGTCGGTCATGCCGGGCTCCGAGAGGAAAAAAGGTCGGCCAGCCTAGCACAGCTGCAGCGAGCGGACGCAGCCACCCACTTCGCATCGCCGTCGGCAGTGCTTCCATTACTCGCTCTGCCGACTGCGCCGACAACGTTCGGAGCAATAACGCACCTCATCCCAGCAGCGCGACCACTTCTTTCGCCAGGCAAACGGCAGGTTGCAGGCGGCGCAGCACTTGAATGGCAGGTCCGCTTTCTTTCTCACAGCGCGCGCCCACCATCCAGGCGCGCCAGCAGCGACTCGCCGCGCTGCCACAGCGCCTGCTGCTTGCTGTCATCCATGCGCGCGAGATTGCGATAGACCATGCTCATTCGCGGATTACCCTGCAACTGCTCGCGGTGGCGCATGAGAAAGTGCCAGTACAAGGCGTTGAACGGACAGGCATCATCCGTCGTGCTCTCGCCCACCTTGTAAGAGCAATCCTGACAATAGTTGGACATGCGCTTGATGTACTGGCCACTGGCACAGTAAGGCTTGGAACCCAGGTACCCGCCGTCGGCATGCAGCACCATGCCCAGCACGTTGGGCAGCTCCACCCAGTCGAACGCATCCATATAGACCGCCAGGTACCAATCGCACAGCGCGGGCGGTGCGATGCCGGCGAGCAGCGCGAAATTACCGGTCACCATCAGCCGCTGGATATGGTGAGCGTAAGCGTGCTCCAGCGTCTGCCCGATCACCTGGCGCATGCAGGTCATGCGCGTTTGCCCGGTCCAGTAGAACTCCGGCAGCGGCCTGGAATTGCCAAGGGCATTGCGTTGCGCGTAGTCCGGCATCTGCAACCAATAGATGCCGCGCACATACTCACGCCAACCGATCAACTGGCGAATGAAGCCCTCGGCAGCGTTCAGCCCGACGTGCCCCTGCCGGTAGGCGGCCTCCACGTCATCACACAGGCGGCGCAGGTCAAGCAGGCCGACATTGAGCGCGGCGCCGATGCGCGCATGAAACAGGAACGGTTCCCCGCTGGCCATGGCGTCCTGGTAGTCACCGAAAGCGGCCAAACCGAAATCGAGAAAATGCAGCCAGAGCTGTTCGGCCTCGGCGTGGGTGACGGGGTAATCGAAGCCATCCAGACGACCGTAGTGATGCGCGAAGCGTACTTTCACCAACGCTTGCACAGCCCGCGTGATGTCATCAGCGGCGAAGCGCAAGGTGATCGGACCGTGCAAGCCGCGTGGCAGCGGCTTGCGGTTGCCCGCATCGAGATTCCATACACCGCCCTCCGGTGTGCCATCCAGATTCAGCAGAAGACCCGTTTGACGACGCATCTCGCGATAGAAGAACTCCATGCGCAACTGTCGCTTGCCTCTGGCCCAACTGGCGAACCCGGTCCGCGAGCAGAGGAAGCGGCGGTCGACATGCCAGGTGATCGAAAGCCCCCTACTCTTGAGCGCCTGTTCGACCCGCCAGTCACCGGCCTCGGTGACATGGATTTCGTCAGGTCGATAGCGTTCGGCGAAGCGCGCCAGCTCCCCGGCCAACGAACCGCTGTTGGCGGGATCGTCGAGTGTCACGTAATCCACCGTGATCCCGCGTTTGCGCAACGCCTCGGCGAAGTGCCGCATGGCGCTGAACAGAAAGACGATCTTCTGCGGATGATGCGGAACGTGTCCGGCTTCCCCGGCGACCTCGGCGAGTAGCACCCGGTCACGCGCCGGATCGAGCCCATCCAGGGCGGAGAGTTCGAAGCTCAACTGGTCGCCGAGCACCAGGCGCAGCGCGGCGACGCTCACGAGCAACGCCCCTGACGCTTACCGAACAGGGCGCTGCTGGCGCGCTTGCCGCCGGCCGTCACCACTGCGAACGCATGCCGATCGGCACACGCAATGGCTCGCGGACGCCCTCGGCAAGACCGCACATCTCGTCGTACGGCGATTGCTGCACCAGATGAAAGGGCAGCTCCGGCAGCTCGCGCAACAAATCACGAGCGTGCTCGACGGAACGCAGATGCCACACCTCGCCGCGCGCGTCGATCAGGCTATGCCGCTGGCCCTGCAGGTAGATGTCGAGAAGATAGATGCCACCCTCGAGCGAAATCAGCTCAAGGGCGTCGATACGCCCGGCCTGGGCATGAGTGGCGAGGTTCTGAAGGTTCATGGCGCTTGCCCTTTGAAAAGCAGTACAGAATATTTAACAAAAAACAAATTCTGTACAGCTTTTCGGGGCTCGCACCTGCAGAGGGACGATCAGTGCTTGGTGAGCTTGTCGAGATAGCCCATGGCGAACGCCGAAACCACGAAGGTGAGATGAATGATCACGTACCACATCAGCTTTTCGCTATCGAGCTGCTGAGCATCCATGAACATGCGTAGCAGGTGAATCGACGAGATAGCGACGATGGAGGCAGCGACCTTCATCTTCAGCGATCCGGAGTCCATCTTGCCAAGCCAGTCGAGCTTTTCCTTGCCTTCCTCGATATCGAGCTGAGAAACGAAGTTCTCGTAACCGGAGATCATCACCATCACCAGCAGCCCGCCAACCAGCGCCATGTCGATCAGTGACAGGAGCTTGAGAATCAGCTCGGCCTCGCTGAGCGCGAGAATCGCCGGGAGGATATGGAAGATTTCCTGAAAGAACTTGATCGCCAGCGCCAACAGGGCGAACGCCAGACCGAAATAGATGGGCGCCAGCAGCCAACGGGCGGCATACATGGCATTTTCGAGGATGCGCTCCATGAGGTCTCACAGCAGAAAATGAGGAAGGCGCGAGTATACGCAGCCATGCCGAGCGCACCAAGGCAGGCCAAGGTGCGCTCGACGCATGTGGATAAGAAGTTCACCGGCTCCGACGAGGCCCCCGCTGCAGCCGGGTCGAAACGCGACCGGCCTGCGATGAAGCTGGCTTAAGGGCGCGACTCCCAGCCACCGAGAAAGCGCGCCTGATTGGCGTTCACCCGACGCAGCTCAGCTTGCATATGCAGTTGCCAGATGGATGGGTCATCGGATTCACAATAGCCCTGCCCCATCAGGTTGTCGGCGATCGCCGCAAGCACCGATTCGGCCATGGCAGGCCCGTGGAATGGGCCCTGGACCTTGATTGCAGTGGGTTGCCCGTCTGCCAGACCAGCCGCACAGAGCAGCGTCCACAACCCATTGCCGCCAGCAAGTGGGCGTATGGCGCATTCGATTCGAGTAACCAGGCCCAAGCACTGGCGGTTCAGACAAAGATTGTGTGGCATGACGGCAGTCCTCGCGTCGGGCCGCCGCGGGAACATCCTGTACGGATGTAGCGCGAGAGCCTGTTTATCCCCTGAAGCTGTGGATAATCCTGTGGATGGAGGGTGGATGCCCTCCTCCACTGCAGACCCGCCGCGCGAGCTATCGTTCCGTTCAAAAACCGCACAGTGGCGAGCGTTACCTGTTCTCCTCGGACGCCCCTTGCTCAGCCTGCGCCGGTTCGCTCTTACCTTCTTCCTCGAGTTCGATCTCGGCAATGTCGCGCAACCGCTCGACCACCCGGGCGTTCACGCTGCCTTTGGGGAAATGGCCCAGCTCGTTGGCCGCACCCACGTCCTCACCGGCCAGCAGCGACAGCGCCTCATCCACCTGCCTGACAGCATAGACGTGGAACTGCTGCTGGCGCACCGCCTCCAGCACGCGCTCGTCGAGCATCAGCGTGGTGACATTGGCGAACGGGATGATCACCCCCTGCTCGCCGGTCAGCCCGCGCGCCTCGCAGAGCCGGAAGAAGCCTTCGATCTTCTCGTTGACCCCGCCGACCGCCTGCACCTCGCCGAACTGGTTGATCGAGCCGGTGATGGCGAAGCACTGCTTGAGCGGCGTGCGCGACAGCGCCGAGATCAGTGCGCAGCACTCGCCCAGCGAAGCGCTGTCGCCGTCGACGTAGCCGTAGGACTGCTCCAGCGCGATGCTCGCCGAAATCTCCAGCGGAAATTCCTGGGCGTAGCGGCTGCCGAGGTAGCCGGTGAGGATCATCACGCCCTTGGAGTGGATCGGCTGGCCGAGATTAACCTCGCGTTCGATGTCGACGATTCCCGAGCCGCCCGGATAGACGGTGGCGGAAATGCGCGCCGGCATACCGAAGGCCGAGTCGCCGACTTCCAGCACCGTCAGCCCGTTGCACTTGCCGATCGCCGCGCCCTCGCTGTCGATCAGGATCACGCCGGCCAGAATGTCTTCGAGAATCCGTGCCGAGACACGGCCTGTGCGCGTGGCCTTGGCTTTCAGTGCACGCTCGATGTGACCGACATCGGTAACCTCATCCTTGGCCAGCTGGCGGATGAAATCAGCCTCGCTGACCAGCTGGAAGAGGTCGCCAATGCGTGCCGACAGGCGGCCCTGGTGCTCGGCCAGCCGCGCGCTGTAGGTCGCCAGGCGCGCCACCGCGGCGGCGCTGAGCGGCGCCATGCCTTCTTCCGAGGTGCGGGTCTTCATCAACTGGGCGAACTGCTCGAGGCTGTCCTCGGCCAGCGGGATGTCCTCGTCGAAGTCCACCAACACGCGGAACATTTCCTGGAAGTCCGGATCCAGATCCTGCAGCGTGTAATAGAGCTGGCGCGAGCCGATGATGATCACCTTGACGTTCAGCGGGATGACCTGTGGCGTCAGTGTCACCGTGGCCAGGCGGCCGAGCTCGGCCAGCGGCGACTCCATCTTCAGCTTGCGCGATTGCAGGGCGCGCTTGAGCGCTTCCCAGACGAAGGGCTCGCTCAGCAGCTTCTCGGCCTCGAGCATCAGGAAACCGCCGTTGGCACGGTGCAGCGCACCCGGACGTAGCTGGCGATAGCTGGTGTAGAGCGCGCCTTGATCGGTGTTGTACTCGATGCGACCGAACAGGTTGTCGTAGGTCGGGTGCGGCTCGAATACCACCGGCGCGCCACCATCGACCGGGTGACCGACCACCAGGCTCGGGCTGTACTGCTCTTCCAGCAATACACGGTTCTGCGCTTCCGGGCGGTTCTCGTCCACCAGTTGCTCGACCACGGTCTTCAGCAGGTTGACCTGCACCGCCTGCAGGTAGGCTTCGATGCCGGCGTTTTCCGCATACTTCTCCGACAGCGGCGCCAGCAGCGGCTGCAGTGCCTGGCTGATGGTCTCGTCATTGAGCTGGCGCAACTGGTTGGTCGACTCGCGCTTCCACTGCGGCAGGCTGGCGAGCTCCTCGTTCAGACGCACTTCCAGCGCGGAAATGTCTTCGTGATAACGCTCACGCTCGGCTTCGGGCAGCTGGGCGAACTCGGTTTCGTCCAGCGCCTTGCCTTCCTTCATGGGCGTGAAGGCGATGTTGGTGCTGTCGCGATAGAGAGCGATCTCCTTTTCCAGGGCGAGCTTCTCGATCACGTCCAGCGCCTTGTCGTAGCGCTGATTGAAAGCGCGGTCGATGGCGCTTTTCTTCTGCTGGAAACTCGGATGCTCGAACACCGCCGGAAAGGTCGCCAGCAGGTTATCGATCAGCTGATTGATATCGGCGATGAACGCAGCGGCACCGCCATGTGGCAGCTCCAGCACGCGAGGCTCGCGCGGCTCGTCGAAGTTGTTCACGTAAACCCAGTCCGACGGCGTATCCAGGCGCTTGCCTTCGGCCTTGAGGTAGCGCCGTACGAACGAGAAGCGCCCGGTGCCTGGCTCTCCCATCACGTAAACGTTGTATCCCGGACGCGGCATGGCCACGCCGAACTGCAGTGCCTCGACCGCACGCTCCTGGCCGAGCACGCCGAGAAACGGCTCCAGTTCGGAGGTATCGTTGAAATTGAATTGGCTGGGCTCGAAGGGACGGGTCAGCGCATCGGGTGCCAGGCGCAAGCCGGCAGCGACAGTGTCAGGCATCGGAGATCCTTGCTGGGGTGGCGCATGCGGCCACGGTGGATGCCTGCCATTCTGGCGTCGCCTCCGCCGTGCCGCAAGGCTGGTGCCCGCAGATCGCGGCAGCCGCGGACCTATCGATCCGGACTCCGATAAGCGCTACACGAACAAGCCGGATCGCCAGGCAAATCGTCGATCGCTCCGCGATCGAACTGCACGGTCATACCCGGAAACAATTTGTCATACCCGCCTTGCTCATCCCACTTGATGCAGATCAAGCTATCAGTCGCGCAAAAAGTGCCTCCTAGACCCAGCCAACACCAAAGAAGCTATCCGTGATGCGCCCTTCCCTTCCCCTGTTGCTTAGCAGCCTACTGTTCGCCAGCGTAGCGAGCGCCGATGAACTGCGTGAGCGCGCCAGCGCCATCTTCAAGCCGATTCCCGACAAGGTCACCGAAGTCCGCGGTCAGGCGGTCAGCGAAGACCAAGCCATGCTTGGCCACAAGCTATGGTTCGATCCACGCCTGTCCAGCAGCCACGTGATCAGTTGCAACACCTGCCACAACCTGAGCATCGGCGGCAGCGACAACGTGCAGACCTCCATCGGCCACGGCTGGCAGAAAGGCCCGCGCAACTCGCCGACCGTACTGAACGCCGTGTTCAACGCCGCGCAGTTCTGGGATGGCCGCGCCAAGGACCTGCAGGAGCAAGCCAAGGGTCCGGTACAGGCCAGCGTCGAGATGAACAGCACGCCCGAGCGGGTCGTGGCGACGCTCAAGAGCATTCCGGAGTACGCCGCCGAGTTCAAGAAGGCCTTCCCCAACGACAAGGACCCGGTCAGCTTCGACAACATGGCCTACGCCCTGGAAGCCTTCGAAGTCAGCCTGACCACGCCGAACTCGCCGTTCGACCGCTTCCTCAAGGGTGAGGACAAGGCGCTGGACGACAAGCAGAAAAAAGGCCTCGCCCTGTTCATGGACGTCGGCTGCATCGCCTGCCACAACGGCGTCAACGTCGGCGGCCAGAGCTACTTCCCGTTCGGCGTGATCAAGAAGCCGGGTGCCGACATCCTGCCGGCCGGCGACAAGGGCCGCTTCACGGTCACCAATACCGCCGACGACGAGTACGTGTTCCGCGCCGCCCCGCTGCGCAACATCGCCCTGACCCCGCCGTACTTCCACAGCGGTGAGGTCTGGGAACTGGAACAGGCCGTGGCGATCATGGGCGACAGCCAACTCGGTCGTCAGCTCAAGGATGACGAAGTCAGCGCCATCACTGCCTTCCTCCACAGCCTCACCGGCGAGCAGCCGCAGGTGGCCTACCCGATCCTGCCGGCCAGCACAGCGAACACTCCGAAACCCGAGTGATCGCCTCCAGTTACCCGGCGCCAGCCGCCGGGTAACTGCGCCGCGGGCCTGCGTGCCCCGCTTCAGCTTCCCCTCTGCTCCTTGAGCAGGTCGCGAATCTCGGTCAGCAGAAGCTCTTCCTTGGAAGGCGCAGGCGGTGCAGATGGCGCCTCGGCTTCCTTGCGCTTGAGATGGTTGATGGCCTTGATCGCCATGAAGATGGCAAAGGCGATGATCACGAAGTCAACCACGGTCTGAATGAACGCACCGTACCGCAGTACCACCGCCGGGGCCTCGCCAACGGCCTCCTTGAGCACTATCGCCAGATCAGAGAAGTCCACCCCGCCGATCAGCAGCCCCAGCGGCGGCATGATCACACCATCGACGAACGACGACACGATCTTGCCGAAGGCAGCGCCGATGATGATACCCACGGCCATGTCGACGACATTTCCTCGCACGGCAAACGCCTTGAATTCGTTGATCAGACTCATACGCAGATTTTCCTTTAGTGGATGACCGGGCCGCCCGCCACGACCCTCGGGCATGGCGGTGAACGCCGTTGTAGAGCATAGGCGGGCTTGCCAGCGCAGGCCACGACAGTACGCCTTTCATCGACCGGTTATTGCGAATGAGGTTCGCTTGATCGCCGTCAACCGGTTCTCGCAGGAGGGCGACTAAGGTGGACGCCTTCCTGACAAACCGGAGCGGTTTCCATGCACGTCGAACATCACCCCCTGATCAAGGATTTTCCTGAGAAACGCGAGCAGTTGCAGAAACTGCGTCAGGAAGATCCGACCTTCGCCCGCAAGGCGGACGAGTACGAAGCGCTGGACAAGCGCATCTGCCGCGTCGAAGACGGTGTCGAAACCCTCGACGACAGCGCGCTCAATGCCCTCAAGCAGGAGCGCGTGGCAATGAAGGACGACATCGCCCGCGATCTCAAGCGCGCGTCGGGCAGCTGCTGCGGCGGTTGCTGCGGCTGATAGCGTCGGTCAGTGATAACGAAGCCCGCCATGCGCGGGCTTCTTGCTGTGTGGCCCGCTAGAACAGGCCACCGAAGCGGAACCCCGAGCCAACCCAGACGAAGGCAACCGCTGTCAGGGTGATCAGCACGATATGCAGTCCGAGTTGCGGCAGGCGCTGCGCATCCAGCTTGGGAATCAATGCCAACCGCGCATGCACGCCCAGCAATGCGGTAAATCCGAGCAACATCAGCTTTGCCTGCACCAGGTGCGCCATGGGCGATGAGTCGAACCACTGCCCATGGGGCAGCCAGAGACTGGCCAGCCAGAGCCCGCTGACGATCTGCAGCAACAGCGCGGGAATTCCGACGCGCTCGTAGAGCTGTTCGAACTGGCGTACCGGCTGCACATCGCCGCGACGCAGGGCGCCCGGCAGCACACTGCACAGCAGTACCAGATGCCCGCCCACCCAGACACTGGCGCCCAGCAGGTGCAGAAACAACAGATGTCGCATGGGGCTCACTCCTGTTCGATTTGTTTACAGTCTGGCCGCTGCCTCGCCGCTTGTGGCTGATGACGATCAAGTCAGCCGTTATCATGCGACACCCTCTACCAGACCCGGAGTTTCCCATGGCCAAGGCCAAGCGCATGTATGGCTGCACCGAATGCGGCTCGACCTTTCCCAAGTGGGCCGGCCAGTGCGGTGACTGCGGCGCCTGGAATACCTTGGTGGAAACGATCATCGAAGGTGCTGCACCGCCGTCAGGCCGCGCGGGTTGGGCTGGGGAGCAGGCCAACATCCGGACGCTGGCCGAGGTCAGTGTCGAGGAAGTGCCGCGCTTTTCCACCGCCTCCGGCGAGCTGGACCGCGTGCTCGGCGGCGGTCTGGTCGACGGTTCGGTGGTGCTGATCGGCGGCGATCCGGGCATCGGCAAGTCGACCATCCTGCTGCAGACGCTGTGCGCCATCGCCCAGCACTACCCGGCGCTCTACGTTACCGGCGAGGAATCCCAGCAGCAGGTGGCGATGCGTGCGCGCCGGCTTGACCTGCCGCAGGACCGGCTCAAGGTGATGACCGAGACCTGCATCGAATCGATCATCGCCACCGCGCGGCTGGAAAAGCCCAAGGTGATGGTGATCGACTCGATCCAGACCATCTTCACCGAGCAGCTACAGTCGGCGCCCGGCGGTGTGGCCCAGGTGCGCGAGAGCGCGGCGCTGCTGGTGCGCTACGCCAAGCAGAGCGGCACGGCGATCTTCCTCGTCGGCCACGTCACCAAGGAAGGCGCGCTGGCCGGCCCGCGGGTGCTGGAACACATGGTCGACACCGTGCTGTATTTCGAGGGCGAGTCCGACGGCCGCCTGCGCCTGCTGCGCGCGGTGAAGAACCGCTTCGGCGCGGTCAACGAACTGGGCGTGTTCGGCATGACCGACAAGGGCCTGAAGGAAGTCACCAACCCCTCGGCGATCTTCCTCACCCGCGCCCAGGAGTCGGTGCCCGGCAGCGTGGTGATGGCCACCTGGGAAGGCACCCGGCCGATGCTGGTGGAGGTGCAGGCGCTGGTCGATACCAGCCACCTGGCCAACCCGCGCCGCGTCACCCTGGGCCTGGACCAGAACCGCCTGGCCATGCTGCTGGCCGTGCTGCACCGCCACGGCAGCATTCCCACCTACGATCAGGACGTATTCATCAATGTGGTGGGCGGCGTGAAGGTGCTGGAAACCGCAGCCGACCTGGCGCTGATGGCCGCGGTGATTTCCAGCCTGCGCAATCGCCCGCTGGATACCGACCTGCTGGTGTTCGGCGAGGTGGGGCTGTCCGGCGAGATTCGCCCGGTGCCGAGCGGTCAGGAGCGCCTGAAGGAAGCCGCCAAACACGGCTTCAAGCGCGCCATCGTGCCCAAGGGCAATGCGCCGAAGGAGGCGCCTGCCGGTTTACAGATCATCGCCGTGACGCGCCTGGAGCAGGCGCTCGACGCGCTGTTCGAGTGAGCGCTACTCACCGCCGAGCGCGGCCAGCTCGCGCTCCAGCAGTGCCTCGTCGCCGAGGTTGAGTTCGACCAGGCGCCGCAGGTGGGCGATCGAGTCGAGATCGATGTGCCGACAGACGAAGCCGATCAGATCGCCCTCTTCATGAGCCATCGCCACCTCCATGCGCACCTCGGCATCATCGGCCAGGCGCACCCGCGCCTCGAACGGCCTTTCTGCATCGGCATCCCAGCCTTCCGGGCGGCGAACCAGCAGGCCTTTCAGCGACAGGTCATGCAGCTCGACCGGCCAGCGCCGGTCGCCCTGCACCAGCTCAGTGGCGGCATCGAACTCGATACGCTGGAAGCGCCGGCGGTCACTGGGGGAATCAGTCATGAACATCACTCCGCGGTGTCTGAATTCACTATAGGACAACAACTCTCGACATCGCCGTCACAACCAGCGGCGCACCCGTCCACAGTACGCCAGATAGTCGTCGCCAAACAGCTGGGTCAGCAAGCGCTCCTCATGCACGATGACAGCGCGCTGCATGGTGAAGATCAGGGCGGGAAGCAACAGCCACGGCCACAGCGTGCCCCAGAGCAGCGCGATGCCGCAGTAGATCAGGCTGTCAGCCAAATAGATCGGGTTGCGCGAAAAACCGAACGGCCCCTCTTCCAGCAGCTTCGCGGGCTTGCCATAGGGATTGACCGTGGTTCTGCGCCAGAGCATCAGCAAGCCGGCCCAGAGCATCAGCACCACGCCCGCGTCGATCAGCCCCCAGCCCAGGTAGTGCGTCCAGAGATCGCGCGGCAACGCGATCGGCAACAGCGACTCCCACAGCCAGGCCGCGGCGAGAAACAGCAGATAGATGACCGGTGGCGGCAGGATCACACCCGTGGCGCGCTTGAACATCAACCAAACTCCGGACCAGCAGTTCCAGGCAGTCTAGCGTGTCGAGCACCTATTACGGCGACCAGGATCAAGCGCGCCGCACCTACCACCTGCAGACAGCAAAAAGCCCGCTTTCGCGGGCTTTTCGATGCAGCGTTCGAACGCTTAGTTGCCGTATACCGGAAACTTGGCGCAGACCGCTTCGACCTTGCCACGGACCGCTTCGATCACCGACTCATCGCCCATGTTGTCGAGGATGTCGCAGATCCAGCCAGCCAGGTCGCGGCACTCGGTCTCGCCGAAGCCACGAGTGGTGACGGCCGGGGTGCCGATGCGCAGGCCGGAAGTCACGAACGGCGAGCGCGGATCGTTCGGCACGCTGTTCTTGTTAACGGTGATGTGCGCGTTGCCCAGGGCGGCGTCAGCATCCTTGCCGGTGATGTCCTGCTTGATCAGACTGAGCAGGAACAGGTGGTTCTGGGTACCGCCAGAGACCACGTCGAAGCCGCGCTGGATGAACACTTCGGCCATGGCCTGGGCGTTCTTCACCACCTGTTGCTGGTAGGCCTTGAACTCGGGCTGCAGGGCTTCCTTGAAGCACACCGCCTTGGCCGCGATGACGTGCTCCAGCGGACCGCCCTGGGCGCCGGGGAAGACCGCGGAGTTGAGTTTCTTCTCGATCTCCTCGTTCTTCCTGGCCAGGATCAGGCCACCGCGCGGGCCACGCAGGGTCTTGTGGGTGGTGGTGGTGACCACGTCGGCGAACGGCACCGGGTTCGGGTAGACACCGGCGGCGACCAGACCAGCCACGTGGGCCATGTCGACGAACAGATAGGCACCGACCTTGTCGGCGATTTCGCGGAAACGGGCGAAATCCAGCTTCTGCGAGTAGGCGGAGAAACCGGCGACGATCATCTTCGGCTTGTGCTCGACGGCCAGACGCTCGACTTCGTCGTAGTCGATCAGACCCTGGTCGTTGATGCCGTACTGCACGGCGTTGTACAGCTTGCCGGAAGAGGACACGCTGGCGCCGTGGGTCAGGTGGCCGCCGTGGGCCAGGCTCATGCCGAGGATGGTGTCGCCAGCGCTGAGCAGCGCCAGGTAGACGGCGGCATTGGCCTGGGAACCGGCGTGCGGCTGGACGTTGGCGTAGTCGGCGCCGAACAGCTCCTTGGCACGATCGATCGCAAGCTGCTCGACCACGTCGACGTACTCGCAACCGCCGTAGTAGCGCTTGCCCGGGTAGCCTTCGGCATACTTGTTGGTCAGCACCGAACCCTGGGCTTCCATCACCGCCGGGCTGGTGTAGTTCTCCGAGGCGATCAGCTCGATGTGGTCTTCCTGACGCTTGGCTTCCTGCTCCATGGCAGCGAAGAGATCGGCGTCGAAACGGGCGAGGGTCAAATCACGGCTGAACATGGCAGTCCTCTGAGATCAGCTGGCGGTAAAAAGAGAGGCGCGGATTCTACCCCATCCGACCGCCCGCGGGTATGAGCGATAGTCATGCACAAGATGAACGACCGCCGCGCACGCAGCCCGCGCGGAGCGCCGCCACGGTTTGCCCTGGGCGGAGCATTCGGGTAGCTTTGCGCCCTTTACATGCCGCCCGTTTTCCCGGCCGTTACGGCCTCGGGCCAGGCATCCCTCATCACTGTCACGGGCATTCGTTTCCATGGCTCAATACGTCTACACCATGCATCGGCTGAGCAAGGTCGTTCCGCCGAAACGCGAGATTCTCAAGAACATCTCCCTGTCGTTTTTCCCCGGCGCCAAGATCGGCGTGCTCGGCCTGAACGGCGCGGGCAAGTCCACCCTGCTGCGCATCATGGCCGGCGTCGACACCGAGTTCGACGGCGAGGCCCGCGCCATGCCGGGCATCAACGTCGGCTACCTGCCGCAGGAACCGCAGCTCGATCCGGAAAAGACCGTGCGCGAAGTCGTCGAGGAAGCGGTTGGCGTGATCAAGGACGCCCAGGCCCGCCTGGATGCCGTCTATGCCGCCTACGCCGAGCCGGACGCCGACTTCGATGCGCTGGCGGCCGAGCAGGCCAAGCTCGAAGCGATCCTGCAGGCATCCGACGGTCATAACCTGGAGCGCCAGCTCGAAGTCGCCGCCGACGCTCTGCGCCTGCCGGCCTGGGACGCCAAGGTCGCGCACCTGTCCGGCGGCGAAAAGCGCCGCGTCGCACTGTGCCGCCTGCTGCTGTCCGCACCGGACATGCTGCTGCTGGACGAACCGACCAACCACCTGGACGCCGACTCGGTGGCCTGGCTGGAGCGCTTCCTCCACGACTTCCCCGGCACCGTGGTGGCGATCACCCACGACCGTTACTTCCTCGACAACGTCGCCGGCTGGATCCTCGAACTCGACCGCGGCGCGGGCATCCCGTACGAAGGCAACTATTCCGGCTGGCTGGAAGCCAAATCGGCGCGTCTGGCGCAGGAGTCCAAGCAACAGTCGGCCCATGAAAAGGCCATGAAGGAAGAGCTGGAGTGGGTGCGCAAAGGCGCCAAGGCCCGCCAGTCCAAATCCAAGGCTCGTCTGCAGCGCTTCGAGGAAATGCAATCGCAGGAATTCCAGAAACGCGCAGAGACCAACGAAATCTATATCCCGGCCGGCCCGCGCCTGGGTGACAAGGTCATCGAATTCAAGAACGTCACCAAGGGCTACGGCGACCGCGTACTGATCGACGACCTCTCCTTCAGCGTGCCGAAAGGCGCCATCGTTGGCGTGATCGGTGGCAACGGTGCCGGTAAGTCGACCCTGTTCCGCATGCTGATGGGCAAGGAAACCCCGGATTCCGGCAGCATCGAAATCGGCGACACCGTGCAGTTGGCCTGCGTGGATCAGAGCCGCGACGACCTGGACGGTGGCAAGACCGTCTGGGAAGCGGTCTCCGACGGCCTGGATCAGATTCGCATCGGCAACTACGAGGTGCCATCGCGCGGTTACGTTGGCCGCTTCAACTTCAAGGGCGCCGACCAGCAGAAGTTCGTCAAGGACCTTTCCGGTGGTGAGCGCGGTCGCCTGCACCTGGCGCTGACCCTCAAGCAGGGCGCCAACGTTCTGCTGCTCGACGAACCCTCCAACGACCTCGACGTGGAAACCCTGCGCTCGCTGGAAGAGGCGCTGCTGGACTTCCCCGGCTCGGCCATCGTGATCTCCCACGACCGCTGGTTCCTCGACCGCGTCGCCACCCACATCCTCTCCTACGAGGACGATGGCGGTGTGGTGTTCTTCGAAGGCAACTACACCGAGTACGAAGCCGATCGTAAGAAGCGCCTCGGTGACGCAGCTTCCCAGCCACACCGCGTCAAGTACAAGAAACTGGCGCAGTAAGCGGTAGCTAATGACAACGGAGCCGGACAGGCTCCGCTGTCGTGTCTAGAGAAAGCCCCCACAAACAGTGGCACAATGCTGCCTACGTGAATTACTGATCCCTTCGGCAGGCGCGGCAAGCGCACCCATGCCGGACCCCGCGACCGACAAAGGACAATTCGCATGGCGGCACTTGGACTGCGCGGCAAATCACTGCTGGCATTGTTGCTCAGTTGCCTGCTTGCTTTCGTCTTTGCCGGTTTCATTGGTCGAGAGGCGTTGCTCGGCGTGCAGAGTCGCTTCGGCGAGGCCTATGCGCGCAATGTGGTCCAGCTCAACCGCGAACGCCTGTTCGCACCGGTTTCGCGCGAACTGGCACTGGCTCAACGGCTGGCGGCTTCGCAACTGACGCTGGCCTGGTTGAACGACGAGCAGGACCCGGCCAAGCGCAAGGTCTTTTTCCAGGAAGCAGCCGGCTACCAGCAGGCCTTCGGCGACCACGCCTACTTCGCCGCCTCGGCGAGCAGCAACAGCTACTACTCGAACGGACCCGACCAGCCACCCAGCGACGCGCCTCGCTATGCGATGGCCCCGGACGCTCCACGCGATGAATGGTTCTTCCAGACATTGCAGGTCGATAGCCCCTATGCCATCAACGTCGACCGTTCGGTGGTCACCGGTGAGCTCAAGGTGTGGTTCAACGTGCAGGTGCGTGACGGCGATCGGCGCCTCGGCCTGGTCGGTTCCGGCATCAGTTTGCAGGCGTTTCTGGATGACTTCATCGAGGCCAACAAGGTCGGCGTCGAGTCGATGGTGCTCGATGCCTACGGCTCCATCCTCGTCCATCCGAATCAAAATCTGGTCACGCTCAACGCCGAAACCGCGCGTGGACGCTCCTTGTCGACGAGCATCCTCGGTCAGCTCGACGACCTCGGCGAAGCCTCGGCAGTGCGTCAAGCCATGGCGGAAAGCCGCGAGAGCCCAGGCACGGTGGCGACGTTGCGCGTCACCCTGGATGGCGCGCCCCGCTTGCTGGCACTGAGCTGGATTCCAGAACTGCAGTGGTTCGTCGCCAGCGCCGTGGACCTGGGGACCGCACAGATCGTCGAGGTGCGTCCGTTGCTGCCGGCCATCGCCCTGTTTCTGGTGCTGTTCCTACTGCTGATCGGCGGCGGCGCCTGGCTGGTCGAGAAGCGCGTCCTCAAACCGTTGCGCCAGCTGAGACGCAGTGCCCAGGCCCTGGCTGCGGGGCAGTACGATGCACCCCTGCCCCTGCATCGACAGGACGAGATCGGCGAACTCAGCGCAGCCTTCGGTGCCATGGCGCAGCAGGTTCGCAGCCACACCAGCGAGCTGGAGAATCGCGTGCGTGAGCGCACTCGCGACCTGGAGCAGGCCAACCAGGAAATGGCCGCTGCGCACAAGAAGATCGACGATTCGATCGACTACGCCAGCCTCATCCAGCGTTCGATCCTGCCCAACCGACAGCTGGTCACCGCCATGGGTGATCGTCATGCCGTGCTCTGGCGGCCACGAGATGTCGTCGGCGGCGACTTCTATGTGTATCGCGCCGACGAGCATGGCTGCCTGTTCGGAATCGTCGATTGCGCAGGTCACGGCGTGCCCGGCGCGTTGATGACGATGCTGGCCCACGCCGCCATCGATCAGGCGCTCGGCACGACCGGACTGGACGATCCCGCCGCCGCGCTCGCGCGCACCGATGCGATCGTGCGCAACATGCTGCGCGAAGAGCAGGACTCCCACGCTCTGGCGACGAACATGGACATCGGCCTGGCGTATGTCGATTTGCGCCAGCGCAAGGTGCATTATTCCGGCGCGAAAATTGCGTTGTACTACTGTGACGGCGAAGAGGTGCACGAGATCAAGGCAGCGCGGCGCGCCATCGGCGATAAACGCATCGGCGACTACCGCAACACCAGCGTCGATCTGCAACCGGGGCGGACCTTCTACATGACCACCGATGGTTTCCTCGACCAGGCCGGCGGCGACGATGGGTTCGGGTTCGGCAACAGCCGCTTCGCCAGCATGATTCGTGAGCATGCACGGCTTCCCCTGGCCGAACAGGGCGAAGCCTTCAGCCTCGCACTGGCGCGCTATCAGGGTGAATTCCCACAGCGCGATGACATCACGATGTTATGTTTCCGTTTCGATTGAGACAGGGAGTTGGCCATGGCCCCCATTGACATGTTCGCGATGCGCGAATGCTACAACCAGCAACAGATCCTGCTGTGCTTCAACGGCCCCATCTCCCGCAGCCTGATCGAAGAGATCGGCAATGCCCTGCGTAACTACATGAGCGAAGAACAGGCGCACCCGTCCTCGGCCATGGACGTGTTCGCCGTGTACATCGAGATGACCCAGAACATTCGCCACTACACCCGCGAAAAGAACTGGTCCGATCAACAGGCCGGCGCCACGGTCGTGGTCGCACGCGATGACCAGGGCCGTTACGTGGTGTCGGCCGGCAACCTGATCGAACCCGCTGATGGCCAGCTGCTGCTTACCGCGGTCGCCGAACTGGCGAAAAAGGACAAGGCCGGCCTCAAGGCCCTGTACAAGGAACAGCTGCGCAAACCCCGCGACGAACACGTAGCAACCGGCGCCGGCCTCGGTCTGATCGACATCGCCCGCAAGTCCAGCGAGCCGCTCAAGGCTTCGCTGCAGCCGGTCTCCGACGAGCTTTCCTTCATCAGCCTGAGCGCCGTCATCTGAAACTCAAGAGCATCCCCATGAACGATTTTTCAATCCCTGGCAGCCAGTCCACTCCCGCCATCCAGTCCGACTGGGAAAAAGGCATCGTCTCGATGCAGGGCGACTCGTATCCGGAAAACTCCTACGAGCTGTTCCACCAGGTCTACGAATGGATCGAACGCTTCCTTGGCGAAGCCACACATCCGCTCAGCCTCGAACTGCGCCTGCTGTACCTGAACACCAGCAGCATCAAGGCGATGATGGATATCTTCGATCTGCTCGAAGCCGCCTCCCAGGAAGGCCGCCAGGTCGCGGTCAACTGGTACTACGACATCCGCAACGAGCGCGTCGTGGAGTTGGCCGAAGAGTTCAAGGAAGACTGCACCTTTCCCTTTTCCATCCAGAGTCACGACTGACAGAAGGTCGATATGCGTGGGCCATCGCCGCTAGAGCAAGAGGTCATCAATCTCCTCGCCGATCCGCAGTTCGAGGGGCACCCGCTGAAAGAGGCCCTGAGCCAGCTATGGGGAGCCCACCATGATCTGCTGGGCCGCATCGAGCGCATCGCCCGCGTATCGGACGGCTACCAGAGCATCGCCCGCGAGCGCGAACTGAGCCTGGCGGCACGCTTCGACAAGCAGTTGCGCCAGCTGGAAAAGGTCGCGCGCATCTCCGACCGCTACCAGATGATGATGCAGGACCTGAATGCCTCGCTGCGCGAGGCCTCGACCCTCGACACCCTGACCGGCATCGCCAACCGCCGCCTGCTGACCGAGCGCCTGCGCGAGGAAAGCGAGCGCGCCAAACGCTACGGCCGGCCGCTGGCCATGGTCATGCTGGATATCGACCGCTTCAAGGTCATCAACGACGAATACGGCCATGAAGTCGGCGACCGCGTGCTGATCGAAGTGGTGCGTGTCATGGAATCGGAGATTCGCGAACACGACCTCTGCGGTCGCTGGGGCGGCGAGGAATTCCTCATCCTGATGCCGGAAAGCAATGCCGAGATGGCCTGCACGGTGATGCGCCGCCTCGGCGAAAGCATTGCCGCGCTCGGCGTGCGGGTGAACGATGACCTGCTGGGGGTCACCGCCAGCATGGGCATCGCCGAGCTGCGTCCCGACGAGACCTACTCGAGCACCATCAACCGCGCCGACATCGCGCTGCTGAAAGCCAAGCGCAGTGGTCGCAATCGCTGTGAGCTGGCCGAGTAGCCGTTATCCGGCGAAGCACAAAAATGACGCAACAAGTGCGACATTACGGTGCAGATAAAACAGCACGTCCGCTACCTGAAGCCATAAAAACCGTGAAACATAGAAACTAGACGCTCTAACCGAGCCAATATATTCAGCTCCATAACACCATCGAGCGCACCATTTGGCGGCATGCTAGACCCATGTCGCACTTCCGCGGTGCAAATCAGGTTTGTTACAGTCGTCGGCCAAAATTATTAATGACTGCCAACACGCGGTCGCCGAGGGCCTACCTGATGATCGAAACCGTTGATGCCTTTCTCGCGCGGTTGAAGCAACGCGACCCCCACCAACCCGAGTTCCACCAGGCGGTGGAAGAAGTGGTTCGCAGCCTCTGGCCCTTCCTCCAAGCCCATCCGCACTACATGCAGGCCGGCATCATCGAACGCATGGTCGAACCGGAGCGCTCGATCATCTTCCGCGTACCCTGGGTCGACGATCAGGGCCGTGTGCAGGTCAACCGCGGCTTCCGTATCCAGATGAACAGCGCCATCGGCCCGTACAAAGGTGGTCTGCGCTTCCATCCGTCGGTGAACATCGGCGTCCTCAAGTTCCTCGCCTTCGAACAGGTCTTCAAGAACTCCCTCACTTCCCTACCCATGGGCGGCGGCAAGGGTGGCTCGGACTTCAACCCGAAGGGCAAGAGCGACAACGAAGTCATGCGCTTCTGCCAGTCGTTCATGACCGAGCTGTACCGCCACATCGGCGCGGACCTCGACGTGCCGGCCGGTGACATCGGCGTCGGTGGTCGCGAGATCGGCTTCCTCTTCGGCCAGTACAAGCGCCTGTCCAACCAGTTCACCTCGGTGCTGACCGGCAAGGGCCTGGCCTACGGCGGCAGCCTGATCCGCCCGGAAGCCACCGGCTACGGTTGCGTGTACTTCGCCGAGGAGATGCTCAAGAGCAGCCACAGCAGCTTCGACGGCAAGCGCGTGGCGATCTCCGGCTCCGGCAACGTCGCGCAGTATGCCGCGCAGAAGGTCATGGAACTGGGCGGCCGGGTCGTCTCGCTGTCCGACTCGGGCGGCACCCTGCACTTCCCGGACGGCATGACCGCCGAACAGTGGCAATACCTGATGGACCTGAAGAACGTCCGCCGTGGTCGTCTCGAGGAGATGGGCACGCACTTCGGCGTGACCTACCTGGCAGACCAGCGTCCGTGGAACCTGCCGTGCGACATCGCCCTGCCCTGCGCCACGCAGAACGAACTGGATGGCGAGGACGCCCGCGCGTTGCTGAAGAACGGCTGCATCTGCGTGGCCGAAGGCGCCAACATGCCCTCGACCCTGGAAGCCGTCGACCTGTTCCTCGAGGCTGGCATCCTCTACGCCCCGGGCAAGGCCTCCAACGCCGGTGGTGTGGCCTGTAGCGGACTGGAGATGAGCCAGAACGCCATGCGCCTGCACTGGACCGCCGGAGAGGTGGACACCAAGCTGCACGGCATCATGCAGTCGATCCACCACGCCTGCGTCGCCCACGGTGAAGAGAACGGCCGGATCAACTACGTCAAAGGCGCCAACATCGCCGGCTTCGTCAAGGTCGCCGATGCCATGCTGGCCCAGGGCGTGGTCTAGGCCAGCCGCAAGCTTCAAGCGGCAAGAAAGAGCCCCTGCCGGATCGTCCGGTGGGGGCTTTTCGTTTGGGCGGCCCGCCCGGCCCGTGCCTGTTGGGCTTCGCTGCGCTCAGCGCCAACCTACCCATGTGCGTCCGATCGCCCAGGGGACATGGCCATGTCCATGCACAGCTTCCAGCTTCTGGCTAGGGCGTAGGTTTGGTTGAGGAGCGAAGCGACGAAGCCCAACACATCCTGCCCGTGCCTGTTTGAGCGTTTCCACGCTCCGCATGGGAACCATCGGGTCCCCAGTCACGTAGGGTGGAAAACGCGCGAGGCGCTTTTCCACGCGGGACGTGCAAGGGCAAGGCCATGCGCAGAACCGGCGCCGCTTGCGCGTGGACGGCTTCGGCCATCCACCCTACGCTCGAGGCTTGCCGCTGCCCCTACCAGTAGTTCTCCACCGCCACTTGTCCCGGCCTTCGGGTCAGGGAGAGGTTCAAATCGCGGGCCTTGAGGATGGCGCGGGTATCCTCGATCATCTGCGGGTTACCACAGAGCATGATCCGCGAATGCTCGGGCGTCAGCTGCAGATCGGCGGCGCGCTCCAGCTCGCCGTTCTCGATCAGTGTGGTGATGCGCCCGTGCAACGCACCGGGTACCGTTTCGCGCGTTACCACCGGCAGGTACAGCAGCTTCGAGCCCAGACCTTCGAGATACTCACGTTGCGGCAGTTCGGCGATCAGCTGCTGATAGGCCAGCTCACGCGCCTCGCGCACGCTATAGACCAGCACGATGCGCTCGAAGCGCTGCCAGGCCTCGAAGTCCTGCAGGATCGACAGAAACGGCGCGATCCCGGTGCCGGTGGCCAGCAGCCAGAGGTCACGGCCATCGGGAAAGCGATCCAGTGTCAGGAAGCCGAAGGCCTGCTTGTCCACCAGCAACTCGTCGCCGACCTCTAGCCGGCTCAGTTCGCTGGTGAATTCGCCGTCCGGCACCACGATGGAGAAGAAATCGAGAAACTCGTCGTGCGGCGCCGAAACCATCGAATAGGCGCGCCAGACGATGCAGCCGCTGGGTTTGCGCACACCGAGACGGGCGAACTGCCCGGCGGTGAAGCGAAAACCGGGGTCGCGGCTGGTACGCAAGGTGAACAGGTTGGGCGTCAGCGTCTGCACCTCGAGCAGGCGCTGGCGGGTGAACTTCTCTTCGCTGGCGGTCATACTTCGCTCCCTCCGAGCATCTTCGGGCCCACTGCACGCAGCGCCCGTATGAATCCTTGATACTCCTTTCCGACGCCGACAAACACCGCCAGTTCTCATGCCTATTCTCGACACCCCGTACGCCAGCCTCGACCTGATCCGCCAGCCGGAGCAGCCCAACGAGCCGTTGCAGGCCTTCGATGCGGCCGACGAATACCTGCTCGCCACGCTGCACGAACAGGGGTTACCGGCGACCAGCCGGGTGCTGATCCTCAATGACAGCTTCGGCGCCCTGGCCTGCTCGCTGGCCGCGCATGTCGAGGTGACCAGCAGCGGCGACTCGCATCTGGCCCATCTGGCGCTGCAGAAGAACCTGGCACGCAACGACCTGCCGGCCGAACGCGTGCGCTTCGTGCCGGCCAGCGAAGTGGCTCATGGGCCCTTCGACCGGGTGCTGATTCGCGTACCGAAAACCCTCGCCCTGCTGGAAGAACAGCTGATCCGCCTGCACGGCCAACTGGCACCGGGCGCGCAGGTGATCGCGGCGGCGATGATCAAGCACCTGCCGCGTGCCGCCGGCGATCTGCTGGAGCGGTACATCGGGCCGGTGCAGGCTTCGCTGGCGGTAAAGAAGGCCCGCCTGCTCACCGCCACGCCAAGCGCGAAACCGGCACCGCGGTCGCCCTACCCGACCCGCTACCGCCTGGACGCGCCGCCGCTCGAACTGCTCAACCACGCCAACCTGTTCTGTCGTGAAGGGCTGGACATCGGCACGCGCGCTTTCCTGCCGCATCTGCCGCAGGCACTTGGCGCGCTGCGTGTCGCCGACCTCGGCTGCGGCAACGGCGTGCTCGGCATCGTCTACGCGCAGGGCAACCCGCAGGCGCAACTGACGCTGGTGGACGAGAGCTACATGGCGGTGCAGTCGGCGCGGGAAAACTGGCAGGCGATCCATGGTCAGCGCCCGGTCGAGATTCGCGCTGGCGACGGCCTGGCCGAGCAACCTCCTGCCTCGCTGGACCTGGTGCTGTGCAATCCGCCGTTCCACCAGCAGCAGGTGGTCGGCGATTTCCTCGCCTGGCGCATGTTTACCCAGGCCAAGGCGGCGCTGGCCAAGGGCGGCGAGCTGTGGATCGTCGGCAACCGCCATCTCGGCTATCACCTCAAGCTCAAACGCCTGTTCGGCAACGCCGAGCAGGTCGCCGCCACACCGAAGTTCGTCATTCTGCGGTCGATCAAGGCATGAGCGAGGCGCCGGTCCGCCTGAGCATCCGGCAGTTCGCCGCACGCACCGGCCTGTCTGCCGACACGCTGCGCTACTACGAAAAGATCGGCCTGCTGCGCCAGGTCGCTCGCGACGCCAGCGGCTTTCGCGTCTATGGCCCGCGAGACCTGGAGTGGATCGGCTTCATCCTGCGCCTGAAAGACACCGGCATGGCGCTGGACGACATCATCCGCTATGCCGATCTGCGCGAACACGGCGATGCCACACTGGCAGCGCGCCAGGCGCTGCTCGAAGCACATGCGGCCCGGCTGCAGAAGCGCATTCAACGCGACCGTGAACATCTCGATGCGCTGCAGGCAAAGATCGCGCTGTATCGGCAACAAACTTCCGCTTGACCTGGAGCTGACTCCAACCCGCAGGCTTCTTCTAGGGTCTGTTCCCGTTTCGTCGCAGGCCGCGTAGCTGCGCCAAATGGCGCCAGGCAAGGCGCGGGGCGCAGGTAATGGTGGTTCCCTTGCCAAGTCCCGCAACGCCGCATGGCGCCATTTGCCGCGCAACCCGCAGGGCCGGGCCGGCGCGACCGCGTACGAAACGGGAGCAGCCCCTTGCCCATCAAGAGGAACGCTCCATGTCTGCATCGATCCGCTACACAGAAGGCCTGGCCAAGCTCGAAGAAATTGACGGCGAAGCCGGGCGCAAGGTCATCGACAGCCTGCAAGCCATCGCGCCGGACTTGGCGCGCTACGTGATCGAATTTCCGTTCGGCGACATCTATCAGCGCCCCGGCCTGGACCTCCCCCAGCGCGAGCTGGCGACCGTGGCGGCGCTTACCGCGCTGGGACACTGCCAACCGCAACTGGAAGTGCACGTTCACGGCGCGCTGAATGTCGGCTGCACACCCGAGCAAATCGTCGAAGTGGTCATACAGATGGCGGTTTATGCAGGCTTCCCGGTTGCCCTCAATGGCATGTACACCGTTAGAAAAGTGTTCGACGAGCGAGGCCTGTTGCCAGCAGGCCAACTCGATGAATGACAGATCGGCCGATGTGCAACGTCGGCGAGCGGATCGCACGTTCAGCGACAGCACATGCGCGGCGCTTAGTTCGGCCGCTCTTCGCTCAACAGCGCCTTGCTGATCGCCTGGCCGACCTGTTCGAACAGGCTGCCGGCTTCCTTGCCTTCGTCCAGGCCTTCGGCACAGGCCACCACGACGATCGCGCGGCTCTCGTCCTGCGGCTCGATCACGCCCACATGGCAGGCGCGCTCCAGCTGCGTGCCGGTCTTCTGGATGAAGGGCACATCCTCCGGCAGCCCGGCTTCGAGCCGGTAGTTGTCGTAGGAATCGAGCTTCATGAAGCCATACAGCAGATCGCGGCTCTCGGGCGACAGCAGCTCCCCGCGCACCAGTTTTTCCAGCATCGTGCCGTAGGCCACCAGACTGCTGGAGTTGAGCTTGCGCGCGTAGTAGCGCTCGTAGGCCTGCTCCATGCTCGCTGCCTTCAGCTCATCGGCCTGCAGGTTGAGTACCCGCGCCAGCGCCTCGTAACGCGGCTTGCTGAACGGCGCCGAGGCCAGTTCCACCAGCTGCATGTTGTCCAGCCGGGCGGCATCGGGATGCACCTCGCCGTACACGTCGCGGCGCACCTGGATGAAGCTGGTGATGGCCTCGAAGTCGCCGCCCATGCTCTTGCGGGTTCGCTGATTGAGCGCATCCTCGCCGACCAGCCGGATCAGCATGTTGGCCGCCGTGTTGTCGCTTTCGATGAGCATTTCCTTGAGCAGGTCACGCAGCGAGTAGTCGACGCCATTATCCTGCCAGACCAGATCGCCGGAGCCGTCCACCTTGTCCTCGGCTTCCAGCGTCAGCCGCTGATCGAGGCGAAACTCGCCATCGTCGACGCCCTGCAGCACGGCCAGAGCGATCGGCACCTTCACCGCCGAGCCCAGGTACCAGAAACGCTCGGCGTCGTAGCGCAGCTCGGCATCCTCGCCCAGATGCTTGATATAGACGCCGAGCTTGCCCGGTGACGCCTCGTCGACGCGACGCAGCTCCTGCTCCAACCCATCCTTCCAGGTCGCCTCGGCCTGTTCGGTGCAGGCCGTCAGGCCGGCCAGTGGCAACAGCAGAGCACCCAACACGATCAATCTGCTCATCTTCGAATCAACCCCGCTGCGGCGACAGCCTCGCCAGTGCCATGCAATGCCCGCTCGGCCTGGGCGGTGGAGGCCACCCCGCGCACGCAGGCGACGATGATCAGGCGCTGGGACGTCGAATCCGCCGCACCTGGTTGATCCACCAGCCCGGCATCGCAGATACGCGCGCGCTGGCTGCCGGTCTTGTGGGCGAACCCGGTGCCGGATGGCAGCCCGGCCTTGATTCTCCGCACGCCGGTCTCGACCCGGCGCATCACGCTCAGCAGATACTCGGTGCTTGCCGGGCCCAGCGCGATGCCGGCGTCCAGCGCCGAGAGCAGATCGCCATAGGCCTTCAGCGTGCCGGAATTGAACGGCGTGGCGTAGTAGCGCTCGTAAGCCTCGCCGAGGCTGATGGGCACCAGCGCGCTGCGCTCCACGCCGATCAGCCGCGGCAGCAACGCCAGGCGGCCGGCGTCGTTCGGCTGCCGCTTGAGGGCGAGAAAATCCTTGCCGGAAAGGGTGCGCGCCGCCGGATGCAGTTCGCCGTAGATCAGCCGCCGCACATCGGCCAGGGTGGTGATCGGCCCGAAGCCCTCCGGCACCAGCTCGCGGGTGACCGCATTGACCTGCTCGATGCCGACCAGCCTGATCAGCATGTCGCTAGCGGTGTTGTCGCTGTGGATCAGCATCTGGTCCAGCAGATAGCGCACGCTCAGCGCCTTGCCCGGCGCATGGCTGTTGGTCGGGCCGGCACCGTCGACGTAATCGCTGGCGAGCAGCGTCACCGGGCTGTCCAGCGTGAAGTCGCCCTGCTCGATACGGCGCATCACCGCGATGGCGATCGGCACCTTGACCGTCGAGGCCAGGTACCAGGCGCCCTCGCCATGGTAGGAGACCGAAATGCCGGTCTGCATGTCCTTGACGTAGACGCCCAACTGCCCCGGCGTCTGCCTGTCCACCTGCGCCAGGCGTGCCAGGAACGGACCGCTCCATTCGATACTGTCCTGCGCTACGGCGCGCTGGGCGACCGGCAGCGTGATCAGCAGCAGACACAGAGCGGCGAGCGATGAACGAAGCTGGGCGGACAACAACATGGGCCTCCGGATCGTATGGTGCATTTCCCACCTATCCGACCACCGGCGCCGGCGGCCGTGCGCCGCTTCCCGATTACCGGTGCAGCGCAACCGCTGGCGTCGCTGCGAGTCCGATGACTATCAACCGACGCAAGGAGTGCAGCAGTGGCGCGCACCGAACATTTCATCGGACTGGAGTGGCTGCGCTTTCTGCTGGCCATCTATGTCGTGCTGTTCCATACCGTGCACGCCTACGTCGAAGACGAGCCGACCTGGCTCTCGGAACTGGCCGGCGTCGGCTTTTTCGCCACCAGCAGCTTCTTCGTCCTCTCCGGCTTTCTGCTGGCACACGTCTATTGCCGGCAGGGCGAACTGCGCGAGCCGGCGCGACATTTCCTCGGCAAGCGCCTGGCCAATCTCTACCCGCTGCATCTGTTCTCCCTGCTGCTGACGGCCATCGTGCTGACCATCATCGCCAAGCTCGGCATTCCGCCGGACGACGCCAAGGCGAGCCTGCGCTACGTGGTCTACGACACCAACGAGGAGCTCAGCGGCGAGGCCCGCGACGCCCTCGAATACTTCATGAACAACCGCGAGCTGGCGTTCAACTTCATCCTGCAACTGCTGATGCTGCAGGCCTGGAACCCGCTGTACCTGACGTTCAACCCGCCGCTGTGGTCGATCTCCACGCTGTTCTTCTTCTACCTGTGCTTCCCACTGCTGGCACCGCGCCTGATGCGTCTGCGCCACAAGGGCTGGTGGCTGCTGGCGATCGCCACGCTCTACCTGCTGCCGCCACTGTGGGCGATCCAGCAGGATGCCTACGGCATTCCCGTCACCGGCATGTTGCACCGCATGCCGCTGCTGCGGCTGCCGGAATTTCTCGCCGGCATCCTGCTCTGCGGCCTGTTCCGCGAATGGCGAGCGGCCGGCGGGCAACTCGGCGTCGCGGCTCGGCTGGCGCTGGGGGCATTCGTGCTGGCCAGCTTCCTGGCAACGGTGTGGCTGCTCAAGGGCGAGCGCTACTGGTATTTCCTGCTGCACAACGGCCTGCTGCTGCCGGCGCAGCTGACGCTGGTCTGGCTCTGCGCGCTGATCGCCACACCACGCAGCGCCGCGGTGGTCAGTTGGTCGCAACGCCTGGGCGCGGCCTCGTTGCCGCTATTCGTACTGCATGTGCCGGTGTTCATTCTCTTCTCGCGCTCGGAGAAGCTGCTCGGGGTGGTGTCGGCGGAGTGTCTCGAGGACTGGGGCGATTGTGTGGTGCAGGCGGGGGAGCTGGCGCTGACGCCGGCGTTCTATCCGCTGTATCTGGGATTGTGCATCGTGATCTGCGTGCTGGCGCAGGAGCGGGCGGTGGTGCCGGTGAGGCAGTTCCTGCTGAGGCGGGTATTGAAGGTTTGATGCAGGGGCGCGTGAAGTCGCATGCCCATGCGCGCCAGAAATAGCGAAGAAAGATCGCGACCGAAAACCTACAGGCACACTCGGACCCCATTCCCAGTCAGGAGGCCGAGCGTAGGCGTTGCGTAGGGGGGCGCGAGGCAGGACGCCGAGCGAGGAGTGAAGGGACAGGGACGTCCCTTCGCGACGGCCCCCGGAGCAACGCCGGAGGGAGGGAAGTTTTGCGAAGCAAAACCCGGATGCCGGGTGGCCTTCTTTTTGGTTACTTTTTCTTGGCCAGACAAGAAAAAGTGACTCGCCCAGCAGGGCGAAAACCAAGCCGTCAGGCAACTCGTTATCCTCGTGACGACCCAGCAACCTTTTGCCGCACTGATGGGCTAAAGCCCCCCAAAGGGTCACGCTACCGTTCTGATGGTCCACACGCCCCGAACCAGAGGCCCACCGTGGCGTCCCCACGCAGCGTGGGGACGATCAGCGGCTCCATCTTCCGCAGCCGCAACGGCGGGCCGAAGCCCACCTAGCGCGCCGGCGACTACAGCAATTTATCCAGGGTAATCGGCAGGTCCCTCACCCGCTTGCCCGTCGCATTGTAGATCGCATTGGCCACCGCCGCCGCCACCCCGACGATGCCGATCTCCCCTACTCCCTTCGACCCCAGGTCATTGACCACCTCGTCGTGCTCCTCGACGAAGATCACGTCGATCTCGGGAACGTCCGCATTCACCGGGATGTGGTACTCGGCGAGGTTGTGGTTCATGTAGCGACCGAGCTTATGGTCGATCAGCGTCTCCTCGTGCAGCGCCTGGCCGATGCCCCATACCACACCGCCGACGATCTGATTGCCCGCGGTCTTCGGGTTGACGATGCGGCCCGCGGCGATCGCGCTGACCACGCGGCTGACCTTGATGGTGCCGAGCTCCTCGTCGACGCGCACCTCGACGAACACCGCCGAATGGGTTCCCGTCGCCCAGGCGTCGCGCTTCTCATCCGGCTTGACGCTGGCTTCGGCCTCCAATGCGCCGCTGACCTGGACGATATCGCGCAGCGCCACGCTATGTTCGCCGGATTTCAGCTGCAGCTCGCCATCGACGATCTCAACCGTCTCCAGGTTCGCGCCGGTAAAGGGCGAAGCCGGCGACTGCTGCACGGCATCCAGCAGCTTCTGCCGCAGGCCTTCGCAGGCGCGTTGCACCGCGCTGCCAACCGACGACACGGTGGCCGAGCCCCCTTCCAGCGGCGCCTGCGGCAGGCTGGAGTCGCCGAGGCGGAACTCCACATCGGCCATCGACAGGCCCATGGCATCGGCGGCGATCTGGGTCATCGCGGTGTAGGTGCCGGTGCCGATATCGGCGGTGGCGCTGGTCACCAGCAACCTGCCGTCGGCGTCGAGGCAGGCGCGAGCGGAGGCCGGCATCTGCATCGCCTCCCAGACACCGGTGGCCATGCCCATGCCGACCAGCTGATGGCCGTCGCGCAGGCTGCGTGGTTGCGTCGGGCGCCGCGACCAGCCGAAACGCTCGGCGCCCTGCTGGTAGCAGGCACGCAGTTCCTTGCTGGAATAGCGCTTGCCCTCGTTACCGTTGGTCTCGGTGTAATTGCGCAAGCGCAGCTCCAGCGGATCGATACCGATTTCATAAGCCAGCTCGTCCATCGCGCACTCCAGCGCATAGACGCCAATGGTCGCCCCCGGGGCGCGCATGTCCAGCGGGGTATAGACGTCCAGCGGCGCCAGACGGTAGCCGAGGCGCACGTTGTCACAGGCGTAGAGCATGCCGGACCACTCCACCTCATGTTCGGTGAAGTCCTCGAAGCGCGAGGTCTGGCCGATGGCCCTGTGCTCTATGGCCTGCAACCGCCCTTCGCCATCGGCGGCGAGCTTGAGCTGCTGGACGGTCCGCGGGCGATAGCCGAAGGTGAACATCTGCTGGCGAGTCAGCTCGACGCGCACCGCGGCCTTGAGCTTGAGCGCGGCCATTACCGCCAGCGGCAGCTGGTACTGCGGGCGCAGGCCGGAGCCGAAGGCACCGCCGACGAAGGGCGACAGCACGCGGATCTTGCCCTCCATGTCGAACACCTGCTCCAGGTAGCGCTGGCAGTTCTGCACGCCCTGGGTCTTGTCGTGGATCAGCAGCTCCCCGCCCGGCTGGTACTGGACGATGGAGGCATGCGGTTCCATCGGGTTGTGATGCTCGACCGGGGTACCGTATTCGCAATCGACGTGCTTTGCCGCTGCAGCGAACGCCGAGTCGAAATCGCCGCGCGGCTCCGGCGGCTCGGCCGGGGCGTCATGGGCCTGTTCGCGCGCCGCCTGCAGGTCGGTCTGGTGCGCTTCGACCTCGTATTCGATGCGCACCAGGGTCGCGCCGTGGCGCGCCAGCGCCTGGCTCTCGGCGACGACCAGCGCCAGTGGCTGGCCGCTGTAGAGCACGCGGTCGTTGTACAGCGGGCGGAACGGCGAGCCATCGGCGGCATCGTCGTCCTCGTAGGGCTCGTCGTAGCTGGCGATCGGCGGGCGGTTCTGATGGCTCAGCACCAGGCGCACGCCAGGCAGCGCTTCGGCCGCGGCGGCATCGATACGCTTGATCCGGCCGCGGGCGATGCTGCTCGACACCACGGCGCCATAGAGCAGCCCCGGCACCTCGGCTTCGGCGGCGTAGCAGGCCTTGCCGGTGACCTTGAGCGGACCGTCGACGCGGTCCAGGGGCTTGCCCAGTGGAGAGTTGGCGCTGTTCATCGGACGGTTCCTCCGGCGGCTTCGGTCAGTGCACGCACGATGGCGCGATGGGCCAGGTCGATCTTGAAGGCGTTGCCGACAAGCGGTTGCGCACCTTGCAGCAGGCGATCGGCCGCCGCGGCGAAGCTCGCCGGCCCGGCGCGCTGGCCGCTGAGCAAGTCTTCAGCGTCCTCCAGGCGCCAGGGCTTGTGCGCCACGCCGCCCAGGGCAATGCGCGCGCGGCGGATGACGTCACCATCGACCTCCAGCGCCGCGGCAACGGAGACCAGGGCGAAGGCGTAGGAGGCGCGGTCGCGTACCTTGAGGTAGGCACAGTGGCTGGCGAAGCCCTCCACCGGCAGCTCGATGGCGGTGATCAATTCGCCTTCGACGAGTACGTTGTCCTGCTGTGGCTGGTCGCCTGGCAGGCGATGAAAGTCCACCAGATCGACCCGCCGCTGGCCATGCGGCCCTTCCATATGCACCCGGGCATCCAGCGCCGCCAGCGCCACGCACATATCCGACGGATGCACGGCGACGCAGGCCTCGCTGGCGCCGAGGATGGCGTGGATGCGGTTGAGCCCGTCGCGTGCGCCGCAGCCGGAACCCGGCTCGCGCTTGTTGCAGGGCGTGGCGGTGTCGTAGAAGTAGTAACAACGGGTGCGCTGCAGCAGGTTGCCGCCGGTGCTGGCCATGTTGCGCAGCTGCGGCGATGCCCCGGCGAGAATCGCCTTGCTCAGCAGCGGATAGCGCTGTTCGATCTGCGGATGCCAGGCCAGGTCGGCGTTGCTCACCAGCGCCCCGATGCGCAGGCCGCCCTCGGCGGTCTGCTCGATCTCGCGCAGCGGCAGGCCGTTGATGTCGATGAGCTGGCCGGGCTGCAGCACGTTCTCTTTCATCAGATCGAGCAGGTTGGTACCGCCGGCGATGTAGCGACTTTGCGGCCCGTGCAGGGCGATGGCCTGGTCGATGCGCTCCGGGCGCTGATAGCTGAACGGCGTCATTGCGCACCCTCCTGGCCGCGCAGTGTCGGCAGTGCGTCTTCGATGGCGGCGAGGATGTTCGGGTAGGCGCCGCAGCGGCAGAGGTTGCCGCTCATGTGTTCACGAATCTCGTCGCGGCTGCTAGCGCGGTTCTCCGCCGCGAGCCCGGCCGCCGAGCAGATCTGCCCCGGCGTGCAATAACCGCACTGGAAAGCATCGTGCTTGACGAACGCGGCCTGCAGCGGATGCAGCGTCGCATCGCTGGCCAGGCCCTCGATGGTGGTCAGGCTCGCGCCGTCGTGCATCACCGCCAGGGTCAGGCAGCTGTTGATACGCCGACCGTCGAGCAGCACCGTGCAGGCGCCGCACTGGCCGTGATCGCAGCCTTTCTTGGTGCCGGTCAGGCCAAGCTGGTCGCGCAGCAGGTCGAGCAAAGTGGTCCAGGGTTGCACCTGAAGCTCACGGCGTTCGCCGTTCAGCTCCAGGCTGATGGTGCAGGTTTGGCCTGCAGCTGAAGTATTTTCGCTCATGGCAGCCTCACGGTTTGGGCGTTGGTATGCGCTGTCCGTGCGTCTTGGGGTACGACTGGCGTGGCGCGAAAATCGTTCAGCTCGGCTGGTCGAGTGGTTGCGGCTGGCTAAGGGTCATCTCGCCGCGATCGACGTACTGTTCCACGGGAGCGAGCCTGCTAGCGGATCGGGATTAAGCCGCCCACACCGCCCGTTACTGCGCGATGCTACGTTCGCCAGACTTCTGGGTTCGTGCAGGAGCTCCGGAAGCAGCCGAGGCAATTGGCGCTCATGCCTGCCGGCGATCATCAGGATGGTCGATGTCCTGCAGTACACCGGGATCGTTCAAGGCGAGTTCCAGTACCGGGTGCGCGGCGAACAGCGCCTGGGCACCGCGATCACCGTCCAGCTGCAGCAGTGCATCGCGATAGGCGCCGCCTATGCCGCGCGGATGCCCGGGGCGACCGTGATAGGTCGGCACGACCAGACTGTCTTCGCGGATTGCCGCCGCGATCTCGCGCAGGGTCCGCGGCCGCGCATAGGGCATATCGGCCAATGCCACCAGCCAGCCGCGCGCTGCCGGCGCGTGAGCCACGGCCTGCGCGAGGCTGTGGCCGAGCCCGCGGGTTTCCAGCGCAAGCACCTCGCAATCGGCGGCATTGGCGCTCAGCCAGTCGCGTAGAGGCAGATTGTCTGCGCGGGTCACCACCAGCAGCCGTTCGGCGACACCGCGAAGGTTCGCCAGCGTGGCCGCCAGCACCGGCGGCGCAGACGCAGCAGCCAGGCTGGCTGCCAGCAGCTTGTCGGCGCCAGCAGCCGCGCGGTACCGGCTGCTCTGTCCCGCGGCGAGGACGATGGTGCAAACGCCTTGCTCAGGCACAGCACTGCTCCGGTAACGTCTGGCCGACCAGGGCACCGTTCTTCAGCGCCACCACCTCGGCCATCAACGACAGTGCGATCTCCGCCGGCGTACGGCTGCCGATGGGCAAGCCGATGGGGCCATGCAGCCGCTGCACCTGCCGCTCGCCGAGGCCCAGCGAAAGCAGACGCGACTTGCGCTTTTCGCTGTTGACGCGCGAGCCCAGGGCGCCGACATAGAAGGCTTCGGACTGCAGCGCCGTGAGCAGCGCCATGTCGTCAAGGCGAGGGTCGTGGGTCAGCGCGACGATCGCGGTGTGCGCATCCGGCTCGATGGCCAGCACGGCATCGTCCGGCATACCGGGGACAAAGCGCACGGCCGCCGCATCCCAGTCGTGAGCGTAACCTTCGCGCGGGTCGCAGATCAGCACTTCGAAGCCGAGGCCGTGGGCCAGGTCGGCGACATAGCGCGACAGCTGCCCGGCGCCGATCATCAGCAGGCGCCAGGCCGGGCCGAACGGTGCGCGCAGGGTGTGTCCGTCGTACTGCAGCGCCGCGTCGCGGCCGGCGGCATGCAGATTTACATCACCGCTGGCGATATCCACGCAGCGCAACAGCCGTTCATGTCCGGCGCAGCGACGCAGCAGCTCGTCGATCCAGCCGGCATCGCGCAATGGCTCCTGCAACAGGCGCAGGGTGCCGCCGCAAGGCAGGCCGAAACGCGCGGACTCTTCCTTGCTCACGCCATAGGTGATCAGCTGGCAGGCCGATGGCGGCTCGTCGGCCATGACCCGGGCGAGCAGGTCGTCCTCGACACAGCCGCCGGACACCGAACCCTCCACCCGGCCATCGCCGCGCAAGGCCAGCAGCGAACCCACCGGGCGCGGCGCGCTGCCCCAGGTTTCCAGCACCGTGTAGAGCACCACCGCGTGACCGTCACGCAACCAGTCGCGGGCGCGCCGCAGTACTGCCAGATCGACACTGTCCATCGCTTTCCTCGGATTCAGCCAATTGCCGCCGGAGCTTCCGGCAATGCTAGGAGTGACCGATCCGGGACGAGGTTAGTTCGTCGCCGGCACCAGCATGGCGTCGGCCACCTCGCGGCGCTTGGCGCGACCGGCGAGACGTTCCACCAGGGTCAGGGCGAACTCCAGGGCGGTGGCCGGGCCCTGGCTGGTGATGCAGTTGCCGTCCACCACCACCGGTTGGTCGAGGAAATGCGTGCCGGTGAGGTTGTCGCTCATGCCCGGGTAGCAGGTCACCTGCCGCCCCTTGAGTACGCCGTAGGGATGCAGCGCCACCGCCGGCGCGGCGCAGATCGCGGCGAAATCGAGCCCGGCACGGGCCTGCTGGCGTACGCGCTCGGCCAGCGGCTCCAGCTCGCCAAGGGTCTTCGCGCCGGGCATGCCGCCGGGCAGCACGATCAGGTCGAAATCCTGCGCCAGCACGTCGAGCAGCATGGCGTCGGCGGTGATCCGGGTACCGCGCGCGCAGGTCAGCATGCGCCGCTCTTCGGCACTGGCCACCAGTACCTCGAACTCGGCACGCCGCAGCACGTCGATCAGGGTGACGGCCTCCAGGTCTTCTGAACCGTCGGCGATCGGAATCAGGACTCGTTTGCTCATGGCGTTCACCTGCTCAATGGAAATTCAACCGCGCTGCCGCCCGGTGTAAGATGCGCGGCTTTTGCGATGACACGCGAATCGCCCGCCAGAGGCGACAGCCCTCACACTGACCGGCACTTAGAGGATCGACCATGCTGGAAAAGCTATTTCAACTCAAGGCGCACAACACCACGCTGCGCACCGAGGTCCTGGCCGGTATCACTACCTTCCTGACGATGGCCTACATCCTCTTCGTCAACCCGAGCATCCTCGCCGAAACCGGCATGGATCACGGCGCGGTGTTCGTTGCCACCTGCCTGGCCGCGGCCATCGGCTCGGCGATCATGGGCCTGGTTGCCAACTACCCGATCGCGCTGGCGCCGGGCATGGGCCTGAACGCCTTCTTCACCTACACCGTCGTGCTGACCATGGGTTACACCTGGCAGACCGCGCTGGGTGCGGTGTTCCTCTCCGGCGTGATCTTCTTCGGCCTGTCGATCTTCAAGATTCGCGAGTGGATCATCCACAGCATTCCGCTGGCCCTGCGTGCCGGCATCGCCGCGGGTATCGGCCTGTTCCTGGCGATCATCGCGCTGAAGAACGCCGGCATCGTCGTCGATAACCCGGCCACTCTGGTCGGCCTGGGCGACCTCAGCGCTGGCGGCCCGCTGCTGGCCTGCCTGGGCTTTTTCCTGATCGCCGCGCTGGCCTATCGCCAGGTCACCGGCGCGGTGATGATCGGCATTCTGGTGGTCACCGGGCTGTCGATCCTGCTCGGTCTGTCGCAGCTCAACGGTGTGGTGTCGATGCCGCCGTCTCTGGCGCCGACCCTTATGCAGCTGGACATCATGGGCGCGCTGGATATCGGCCTGATCAGCGTGATCTTCGCCTTTCTCTTCGTCGACCTGTTCGACACGTCCGGCACCCTGATCGGCGTAGCGCAGAAGGCCGACCTGCTGGACAAGGACGGCAAGATGCCGCGCCTGGGCCGCGCCCTGCTGGCCGACAGCACCGCGACCATGGCCGGCGCCGCCCTGGGCACCTCGACCACCACCAGCTACATCGAGTCCGCCGCCGGTACCGCTGCCGGTGGCCGCACCGGCCTGACCGCCTGCGTGGTCGCGCTGCTGTTCCTGCTCAGCCTGTTCTTCGCCCCGCTGGCCGGCGCCGTACCGGCCTATGCCACCGCACCGGCACTACTGTTCGTCGCCGTGCTGATGATGAGCAGCCTGGCCGGCATCGACTGGGACGACCTCACCGTCGCCGCGCCGGTCGTGGTTGCCGCGCTGGCCATGCCGCTGACCTTCTCCATCGCCAACGGCATTGCCTTCGGCTTCATCGCCTGGACCGCGATCAAGCTGCTCGCCGGCCGCTGGCGCGAGCTGAGCCCGGCGATGTGGATTCTCTCGGCGCTGTTCGTGGTCAAGCTGGGCTGGTTCGCCGGCTGATCGCAGCGTAGGGTGGATGACGCTTTTCTCATCCACCTTCCATGCGGCAACGGTGGATGGATGAAGCGTCAGCTGCGCGCCCCGATCCACCCTACGATTTACCTACCTTTCCAAGAGTCTTCATGAGCGCTCCGCAATTCGCCCCCGCCACCTACGCCGCCCAACTCGCCGAGAAAGCCGCCCGGCTGGTGGAACTGCTGGCGCCGTTCGATGCACCGGCACCGGAAGTCTTCGACTCGCCCCGCGAGCACTACCGCCTGCGCACCGAATTCCGCCTGTGGCGTGAAGAGGGCCAGCGCCACTACGCAATGTTCGAGCAGGGCGACAAGCACAAAGCCATTCTGATCGACGACTTCCCCATCGCCAGCCGCCGCATCAACGAGCTGATGCCGCAGCTGAAGGCTGCCTGGCAGGCGTCGGAAGTGCTCAGCTTCAAACTGTTCCAGGTCGAATTCCTCACCACCCTGGCCGGCGATGCGCTGATCACCCTCGCCTACCACCGCCCGCTGGACGACGCCTGGCATGCCGAAGCCGAGCAGCTCGCCGCCGACCTCGGCGTCAGCCTGGTCGGCCGTTCAAAGGGCAAGCGCATCGTCATCGGCCGCGATTACGTGGAAGAACAGCTGGTGGTCGCGGGCCGCAGCTTCCGCTACCGCCAGCCGGAAGGCGCCTTCACCCAGCCCAACGGCGAGGTCTGCCAGAAGATGCTGAACTGGGCGTACGAGGCCCTCGGCGAGCGCGACGACGACCTGCTGGAGCTGTACTGCGGCAACGGCAACTTCACTCTGCCGCTGGCCACCCGCGTACGCCGCGTGCTGGCTACCGAGATCAGCAAGACCTCGGTCAACGCCGCGCTGGCCAATATCGAAGGCAACGGCATCGACAACATCGAGCTGGTGCGCCTCTCCGCCGAAGAGCTGACCCAGGCGCTGAACGAGGTGCGTCCGTTCCGCCGCCTGGCCCATATCGACCTGAAGAGCTACCAGTTCGGCAGCATCTTCGTCGACCCGCCGCGCGCCGGCATGGACCCGGACACCTGCGAGCTGGCCCGCCGCTTCGAGCGCATCCTCTACATCTCCTGCAACCCGGAAACCCTGGCGCAGAACATCGCCCAGCTGGCCGACACCCATCGCATCGAGCGCTGCGCGCTGTTCGACCAGTTCCCCTACACGCACCATATGGAATCCGGGGTGCTGCTGGTCCGCAAATGATCGGCCCGACTGAACGCCGGCCGCCTGGCGGCGTTCCACATCCATAACCACTGACACGTTATGGATGTGACAGCATGCTGGTTTTCGAGCCGATCTATACCGATGGCCTGGCGCAGATTTCCTACCTGGTGGGCGACAGCGAGGCCGCGGTCGCCGCGGTGATCGATCCGCGACGCGACGTCGATGTCTACCTCGACCTGGCCCGTGAGAAGGGCCTGCGCATCGCCTACGCCATCGAAACCCACATCCATGCCGACTTCGTCTCCGGCGCCCAGGCGCTGGCCGAACGCAGCGGCGTCGAGATCATCGGTGGCTGCTCGGCGAACTACGCCTTCGAGCTGCGCCAGGCTGCCGATGGCGAGGTGCTGGATCTGGGCCAGGTCAGTCTGGAAATCATCTACTCACCCGGCCACACGCCGGAGCACATCTCGCTGTTGCTGCGCGACGGCCAGCAGGGCGACGAGCCCTTCGCCCTGTTCACCGGCGACACCCTGTTCAACCTCGACGTCGGCCGCCCCGACTTGCTCGGCGAAGACAGCACCCGGCAACTGGCCGCGCAGCTCTATGCGACACTTTTCACCCGCTACCTGCCGCTGGGTGAGCGTGTCGAGATCTATCCGTGCCACGGCGCGGGCTCGGCCTGCGGCAAGTCCATCGGTGACCGACGACGCTCCACGCTTGGCAACGAGCTGTTGTTCAACCCCGCGCTCAACCAGCGGCGCAACGAGGCCGAATTCATCGACTGGCTGCTCAGCGGCATGCCCGAGCCGCCACGTCACTATGCGCGGCTGAAAAAGCTCAATGTGCGCCCGGCCACGCGCATGCATGGGCCGATCCTGCCGGCGCCGCTGCCGCCGGAAGAGTTCGCCGAGCGCAGCGCCGACCCCGGCGCCGTGCAGCTGGTGGACCTGCGCTCGATTCTCGCCTTCGGCGGCGGCCATGTGCCCGGCGCGTTGAACATCGCCCTGCAGAACGAGTTCGTCAGCTGGGCCGGCTGGATGCTCGACGACCAGCGACCGATCTATCTGATCGGCGAAAACAGCCAGCAGATCCACCAGGCCACGTTGCAGCTGTACCGGATCGGTCTCGATCGGGTGGCAGGCTACCTGCGCAACGGCATGACCGACTGGCAGAACGCCGGCCTGCCGCTGGCCTGCGTCGGTCAATGGACGGTGCACGAGCTGAACCGTCGCCGCGACGATCCGCAGGTCCAGGTACTCGACGTGCGCGCACCCGAGGAAGTCGAACAGGGCTACGTACCCGGCGCCCGCCACGCCTTCGTCGCCCATCTGCCCGAAGGACTGGAGCAACTGGACAAGGACAGGACCGTGGCGACCTATTGCGGCAGCGGTTACCGCGCCTCGATCGCAGCCAGCATCCTCAAGCGCGAGGGTTTCCGCGACGTGGTAAACGTGCCCGGCTCGTGGCTCGCCTGGCAGAAGCACGATCTGCCGGTGGCGGAGCGCTAAGCCCGCCGCGGGGTAACCCGCCAAGGGTGGAAAACGGCCGACGGCCTTTTCGACTGCCCGGGCGCTTCCGCCCGCCGGATAAAGGCTATGCCGTTATCCGGCGAACGCTGCGTCAAATCATGCAAACCAGGGCCTTTTGCATCTCAGTACTCCACCTGCAATTCGGCGCTGCGCGGTTCGGCCTGGCAGGCCAGCGTCCAGCCCTGGCGCACCTCGCTTTCGCTCAGCACCTGATTGCTGCGCATGCTCACGCTGCCCACCACCACCCGGCACTTGCAGGCGGCGCAGACACCCGAGCGGCAGGCGCTCGGTGGTTGCAGGCCGGCGTGCTCCATAGCCTCCAGCAGCACCTCTCCACGCGGCACGTCCAATTCGTGACGGCGACCGTCGAGCGCGACCCGCAGGCGACTGCGGCGCCCGCCCGGTGCGACCGTCGGCACTGCGGCGGCAAAGCGCTCCAGATGGATGCGCGCCGTATCCACACCCAGCTCGCCCAGCGCGGCACCGGCAGCATCCATGAACGGTTGCGGCCCGCAGATGAAGGCGTCGGCCACCGTCCAGTCAGCGATCTTCGCGGCAATCGCCGAGCCGCTCGGCACACCCTGTTCGGCATCAAGCCAGATGCGCAGCTGCAGACGCTCGGGGTAACGCGCAGACCACTCGGCCAGCTCCTCAGCAAAGATCAGCGAGGCAGCATCGCGGCTGGCATAGAACAGCCGTACCTGCCCGCTGCCCTCGACCAGCGCGGCCTGCAGGATCGCCATCAGCGGCGTGATACCGCTGCCGGCGCCGAGCAGCAGCAGATCGTCATCCAGGTTGCGCGGCACGAACACGCCGGCCGGCGGCAGCGCCTCGATGCAATCGCCCGCCTGCAGATTGTCCAGCAGCCAGTTCGACGCGCGGCCGCCGGGCACCCGCTTGATGGTGATGCGCAGCGCGCCATCCGCCTGCGGCCGCTGCGACAGCGAGTAGCAGCGCAGCAGCGCCGGCTCGGCGCCGGGCACCTTCAGCGTGAGGAACTGCCCCGGCTGCGCGGTAAAGCGGGCGCGCTGGGCGGCCGGTACCTGCAGGGTGAACGAGCAGCTGTCGGCGGTTTCGGCCTGGCGTGAGGCAATGCGCAGACGGGTGAATTCACCGGCAACCGGCGTCGGCGACGATGCGAGCGAGGTCGCCACCGCAGTTGCAGCCGGCGCCGCGGCCGAAGCCGAAGCCGAAGCCGAAGCCGAAGGTGCAGTCGAAGCCGGCCCCGACTTGGGCACGCCACGCAGCATCGGCCACACCGACTTGCGGCGGAACAGCAGCACATAGCCGACATGCAGGCCGATCAGCCACAGCCCCAGATTGGCGAAGAACTCGTGCACTTCCTCGGCATCGCCCATCCAGCCGATGAAATCGATGTCGCTGGCGGCGCCGAAGACATCCGGCCCCACGCCCGGCAGGGCGGCCAGCACATCGCCGTTGTCGACCATACCCAGGCCGACCACGCTGGCAATGGCGAAACTGCCCAGCGCGCCGACCGTCAGCCACTTGCCGACGCTCGACAGGCCCGGCTTGCTCCGCTGGCCCTTCGGCGGCAGCAGCTGTGGGAAGCCGCGCAGGCGCAGCGGCACGATCAGCAGGCGCCACACCAACAGCGCCACCAGGCCGTAGCCCAGCCAGATATGCAGCGTCTCGGCGTCGTCACCGCTGAGGTAGGCGCCAAGAAAGAAACCGGCCAGCAGCCAGTGGAACAGACGGAAACGATTGAAAGCAGCCACGACGGCGATCCTCATTGAATGGATGCCGCCTTTGTATTCCTGCGAGCTGAAACGAAACTGAACGCCGCCAGCCGCTGCGGTTCAGCTTGGCGTAAGGCGGCGCGCCTAGGCTGCACTCATTCCCAACCGGAGAGCGCACCATGAAAGCCCGCTGGATCATCCTCCTGTCCTGCTGCCTGAGCCTGCCCGCCCTGGCCGAAACCGAACACCCACTGCTGCCCGGCTACGCCGCCCAGGCGCGTCAGGAGAATCCGAACTTCGCCGGTTTCTCCGCCGAGCGCGGCAAGGCGCTGTACTTCGCCGAGGAGCAGCGCAATGGCAAGACCATGAGCTGCACCACCTGCCACACCGCCGACCCGCGTCAGCCCGGCAAGACGCCGGCGCATCGCAAGGTCGATCCGCTGGCGCCGGCAGCCAACCCCGAGCGCTTCACCGACCTGAAGAAGGTCGAGAAATGGTTCCGCCGCAACTGCGACGACGTCTACGCCCGTGAATGCACCGCGCAGGAAAAAGGTGACTTCATCAGCTGGATCGACAGCATCAAATAAGGAGCCTGCCATGAAGATCGCACCCCTCGCTGCCGTCGCCGGGCTGGGCCTGACCCTGGTACTGGCCGGCCTCAGCTTCGCCGATGACGACGACCATCGAGAGCGCAAGGGCTACAAGCGGCCCAAGCGCCTGACGGTACCCAGCGACGCACCGCTGGTGTGGAAGGAAGAATGCGCGGCCTGCCACATGCTCTATTCTCCCGGCCTGCTGCCTGCCGATGCCTGGCGCGAGCAGATGCGCACCCTGGGCGATCACTACGGCAGCAACGCGTCGCTGGACCCGGTGCAGGAAAAGGAAATCCTCGACTTCCTGGTCCGCGCCTCGGCCGCCAACCGCCTACCGGTGGAGCCGTCACCCACCGCCGGCGAGCCGCCACGCATCAGCCAGACGCGCTGGTTCGAGCACAAACACGACGAGCTCAGCGAAGCCAAGTTCGCCCGCGAGTCGGTCGGCGGCCGCTTCAACTGCGTGGCCTGCCATCGCGACGCGGAAAAAGGCGACTTCGACGAGGACCGGGTGAAGATTCCGCGCTGAGACAAAAATAGCCGGAACATTTCGCCAACCGTTGCGTTATATCCCTGCGGCAACCCGGCCGGCAGCGCACGGGCACCGGTAAAAACCGAGGCGTTGGCAACGCAGCAGGTTTTAGCGGCGCCCTGCGCGGTCAACCCAGACGAGCGCTTAATGAACGACAGCGAACAGGACCTCATCCAGCAGGCCGCGCGTGGTGATCGCCAGGCGTTCGGCACGCTAGTGCGCGTCCATCAGGCGCGGGTCTTCCACTTCCTCCGTCGCCTGCTCGGCAGCGCCGACGAGGCCGCTGACCTGACTCAGGAAACGTTCATCCGCGCCTTCCAGGCGCTGCCCAGATGGCGCCCGGAAGCACGCTTGCAGACCTGGTTGCTGCAGATCGCACGCAATGCCGCGCTGGATACGCTGCGCCAGCGGCAACGCTACGTCGACGTGGCGCCGGAGGAACTGGCCGAGCCGGTCGATCCAGCGCCATCGCCGCTGAGCCGACTGCAGGCCGGTCGCGATCTGGCATTGCTGGAACGCTTGCTAGCCCGCCTGCCCCACGAACAGCGCGAGATCCTGCTGCTGCGCGAGGTGGAGGGGCTGGCCTACGACGAACTGGCCGCCACGCTGCAGCTCGCCGCCGGCACCGTCAAGTCGCGCCTGGCACGCGCCCGCGAGGCGCTGCTGCACGGCTATCGCCAGGCCAACGGAGGCACCCTCGATGACTGAGCATCTGGACATGGCGATCCTGTCCGCCTACCTCGACAACGAACTCGACGCCGCCGCACAGCGCCACGCCGCCGCCCACCTGGCGGGTTGTCCGCAGTGTCGCGCCACCCTGGCCGAACTCGACGGGCTCGGCCAGGGCTTGCGTGCGCTGGCCTGCCCGGAGTTGCCGGCCGAGTTGCAGGCGCGTCTGCAGCGGCCCTTCGCGCCGCCGCCCGTGCGCAGCTGGTGGGCCCGGCACTGGGCGCAGGGTATCGGCGCCGCGGCGTCGGTCCTGCTCGGCCTGCTGCTCGGCTATGCCCTGCCCGGCCAGCCGCCGGGCAGCTCACCCAGCCACGACCTGCTCGCCGTCCTCGGCAGCACCCCACCCGGCGCGCTCTGCGCGCGCCCCGAATTCTGCTACCTGAAGGTAAACCTGAAATGAGCAACACCACCCTGCGCAATGCCCTGGTCCTGTCCGTGCTGGTCAACGTCGGCGTGCTCGCCGGCCTTGGCTGGCAGAAACTCAGTCGCGATGGCCTGCCGATGCCCTCCGGCGCACCGACCGAGCTGTCGCGCGAGCTGCAACTGAGCGCCAGCCAGCTGCAGCGCTGGCACGATGCCGAGGCGCCGTTCCTGGCCTACCTGCGCGCCTCCAACGCCAGCCTCGGCGAACACCGCAACCGGCTGATCGAGGCGATCTTCGCCGAACAGGTGGACCGCACGGTGATCGACGCCGAGCAGGCGAAGATCGCCGAACTGCAGAACGAACAGCAGCGCCTGCTCATCGACCAGCTGCTGCAGGAGCGCGAGATCCTCGAACCGCAGCAGCGCGCGCGGCTCGCCCAGGTGCTCACGCAGCAGTCGTTCGGCGCCGACAGCATCGAGCAATTGCACCGCAAATGACGGATTGCACGGCGCGATGGAACAAAACCGTCGCGCCTGCGTTAGAACATCAGGAGCCGCACTTCGCCGGCTCGCTCAATGGAGTTCTATCGATGATCCGCAAACCCCACGCTCTCGCCCTCGCCATCATCCTCGCCGGCACCCTCGGCCACGCCGGCACCAGCCTCGCCGCCACCAGCCATGACCACGGCCACGGCGAAGGCGCGCCGGCGCTGCAACTCGATGCCGGCAAGCGCTGGGCCACCGACGCGCCGCTGCGCCAGGCAATGGGCACCATCAACAACGATATGCGCCAGGCGCTGCCGGCGATCCACGAAGACCGTCTGCCCGCCGCCCGCTACGGCGAACTGGCCGAGACGGTGCGCGGCCAGGTCGCCTACATGGTGGAGAACTGCAAGCTGAGCGCCGAGGCCGACGCGCAGCTGCACCTGATCATCGCCCAGCTGCTCGCCGGTGCCGACGCCATGAGCGGCGCCCCGGCCGGTCAGCGCGACGGCGCGGTGACGGTGGTCGGCGCGCTGGGCGACTACGCCACTTACTTCGCCGACGACAGCTTCAAGCCGCTGGAACACTGATCGACCGCCGCGCTCAACCCTTGTCCGGCCGTGCCGGCGGGGCCGCTTTCACCGCGAGCGGCACCTCGGCGGCCACCGCTTCCGACTCGCCCTCGCCGCTGCGATCTCCGCTGGTGTTGGCCAGCAGGCTGGCGGTGGCGGTCTGCAGGTAGGCGTGCAGCTGGCGCAGCAGCTGCGGCTGATCCTCGGCAGCGGCGATCCGCTCGCCAGCCGGTTCACCGCCCAGGCGATAGCGATACAGCCGCGCCGGCTGCTCCTTGGGCTGTACCAGCACCCGATCACCGCGGATCAGCGCCACGGTCTGGTCGCTGCCCGACGGCTTGACGATGCCGAAACCCGGATCGTCCGCCGGCAGGCTGAGCAAATCGCGGCCCCAGCATTGATGACGCACCTCGCCACCGAGGCGGCCCATGATGGTCGGCACCACGTCCACCTGCGTACCGACCACCTCGCGACGGCTGCCGAAACGCTCGGTGACGCCCGGGGCGATCAGCAGCAGCGGCACGTGGAAGCGCAGCAAGTCCATCTCGGTGACTTCCTCCGGCGCGCCGAAACCGTGGTCGCCGACCACCACGAACAAGGTCTGCTTGAACCAAGGCTGGTTACGCACCTTGTCGAAGAACTGCCCCAGCGCCCAGTCCGAATAACGCATCGCCGTCAGATGCTGATCCAGCGCGCCATGCCCCTCGACAGCAGCGACCGGCAACTGCTCGGGCAGCGCATACGGCGTGTGGTTGGACAGCGTCTGCAGCAGCGCATAGAACGGCGCGCCGTTATCCAGCTTGCCCAGCTCCTCGGCGGCGCGGGTGAACATGTCCTGGTCGGAAACGCCCCAGGTCGGGTCGGAAACCACCGGATTCACGTAGTCGTTGCGGCCGACGAAGCGCTTCATGCCCTGGTTGCCGAAGAACCCCGCCTGGTTGTCCCAGGCGAAATCGCCGTTGTAGACGTAAACGTCGTCGAACGCCCGCGCACCGAGCAGCTGCGGCAGGCCGGAGAAGCGATGGCCGCCTTCGGGCGTCTGCATCAGGTACTCGAAGCCCGGCAGGTTGGGAAAGCAGGCCATGCTGGCGAACATGCCCTGGTGGGTGTGGGTGCCGTTGGCGAAGAAGCGCTCGAACAACAGCCCCTCGCCGGCCAGGCGGTCGAAGTTCGGCGTGATGCCGTCGGCACTGCCGAGCGCGCCGACATAGCGGCCGGCGAAGCTCTCCATGAGGATCACCACCACGTTGCGCACCGCCAGCTGGCCGTCCGCCGGCGGCTGGAAGTCACGGCGCACCGGCGCCAGCTCGGCGTCCACCAACCGGTCGTTGGCGGTCAGCAGCAGCTCGCGGGTGATAGCCTGCGCATCCGCCACCGGCAGTGTCGCCTTCCAGCTATTGTCGCGGTGGCTGGAAAAGCGGTTCTTCGCCGCGTCATACAGCGACAGTGTCGCGTTCAGGCCGAGGTGATTGGCGAACATCGACTCGGTGGTAAAGGCATCGCCCCAACGCAGCGGCGGTCCCTGGCGCAGCGTGCCGCGGGCAGCCACCACGCAGACCAGTATCAGCACGCCGAATACCGCCGCGCGGGTATACCAGGCCGAGCCGCGGCGGCGCGCGCCGGTCTCGCGCACAGCCGGCGCGCCACGGGTCAGCCGCTCCAGCCAGCCGAACAGGGCGTACATCGCCGCGCTCGCCACACCCCAGCTCGCCAGCAGTTGCAGTACCGGGAAGCCGTGCCAGAGCATGCTCAGCACCGTCGCCGGGTCTTCCTGCAGATACTGGAACACCAGACTGTTCAGGCGCTGATGGAACTCGCGATAGAAGTTCAGCTCGATCAGCCCGAGCAGGATCGTCAGGCTGGCACACACACTCAACCACAGCCGCAGCAGGCCCCGGGCGGCCATCATGCGCATGCTCAGCACGCCGAGCAGCAGTGGCAGCAGGATGTACACCGTTACCCGCAGGTCGAAGCGCAGGCCGTTGCCGAACGCCTCGACGAAGCTGGCAAGCGGCGTGCTGCCGATCAGTTCGCGGTTGAACAGCAGCAAGCCCAGCCGCAGCAGCGCAAACAGCGCCAGCAGGGCCAGCGCACTGGCGAACGTGAAGCGCAGGTGCGCGGCCAGGCAATTGAAGCCGGACGCCGGGCGCTCTCGAGCAGGGCGTCGCAAAGAGGAAAGCATGGGTACGTCCTTCAGGGGATGAGGATCACCGCCCAGACCAGACCGATCAGGCACAGCGCCAGCAATTGCGCGGCGCTTCCCATGTCCTTGGCCTGTTTGGCGAGCGGATGCAGTTCGAAAGAGATGCGGTCGACCGTCGCCTCGATGGCCGAGTTGAGCAGTTCGACGATCAGGCCGAGAAACACCACGGCAATCAGCACGGCGCGCTCGACGCGGCTGACGTCGAACAGAAACGCCAAGGGAATCAGCAGCAGATTCAGCAGCACCAGCTGGCGAAACGCCGCTTCGCCTCTATAAGCGGCCTTGAGACCTGCAGCCGAATAGCCGGACGCGTACCAGATGCGCGCCAGTCCGCTGCGCCCCTTCAGCGCCGCACCGTCGGCCGGCACGTCGACGCTGGCCACGGTATCGGTAGCCGCGCAGGTCGGCTCAGATGACATCGCAGCGCAACTCGCTGAAGGTGCGGTGGGCGGCCAGCAATCGTTGCCAGTCCTGTTCCGGCATGGCCTGGCGATGACGCTTGAGCTGGCGCAGGTCATGCCGTGCCGCGGCGCTGCGCCGCAAACGGCGACGACTCTTTTCCAGATCGAGCAGCGCGACTTCGACGCTGGCCGCGTCACCTTCACCCTGAACCCTGATGAAGATGTGCTTGGGGTAGCAGCAGCCATGCTGCCAGCGTGCCTGATGAATGCGCGCCAGGGTGATCCCGACCGCCGCTAGCATGCGCTCCTGTACCGTCGGGCCGAAGCGCCCCCCCAAGTCCTGTTGATACCAGTCCTCCAGGCTGACGAAGCCTTCCAGCTCCGCCGTCACCAGCAGCGCCTGCCACTGGCCGGCCTGTTGTCGCGTGCCGCAGTAGACCAGTTCCGGCACCTGCACGCCGAGCCGGGCGAATGCTTGCAGCGCCTGCAATTCGCGCAGCACCGTGGGCCGGCCGAACGGATGCAGCAGCGAGCGATACAGGTGGCCAATCTGCCGTTTGCAGTACAGCAGCGGCTGCTGCGGATCGCGCAGCCGTATCCGTTGCACACCGCTTTCGCCGGCGCGGCGCTGGTTAGGTTCCTCGACCCATTCGCCCTGGGTGTTCCACCAGCGCTGGAAGGTGCTGGTACGCGCTTCGCGGGCCGGCAGTACGAGTGGTCGGCTCATGTTCAGCCCCGCTTGCGCAGCACGTAGACCCGCCACATGGCGTAGCCCGGGAGAAAGTCATTACGGTCGAGGATGTCGAAGCCGGCCTCGGCGAACTCCGCCTCGATCACCGAACGGGCGACGACGAAGCGGTTCTGGTTGTCCTTCGCCGGCCGGCGGCGCTCCAGGCGCTTGCGCTTCCAGGCCTTGTAGTTGCCATCGACCCACAGCGAGACGATCAGCGTGTCACGGGTGACGCGGTGGAACTCACGCAGCATCGCCAGCCGGTGCTCAGGGTCGGCGATGTGGTGCAGTAGGCGCATGCAGAAGATGTTGTCTACCGCGTTGTCACCCATGTCGATGGCGAAGGCGGAGGTCTGAAAGGTCTCGACCCGCTTGAGCACTTCCAGCGAATGCGCCGATTCGGCGATCGCCAGCATGTCGGCGGAGTTGTCGGCGGCAAAGATCATCCGGCTTGGGTGCTCGGCCAGCAGCGGCCAGAAGCGCCCGGCGCCGCACGGCAGGTCCAGCACCAGATCAGGATCGCCGGCGATCTTCAGTGCGCGGCGCGCCATCTGCTCGTCACGCCAGTGCGACAGCCGCCGGGCCGGGCCATCCTGATGCTTGTGCAGGTATTCGTAGGCGTGCTGGCGGTCGTACTTGCGCGAGAACTCCAGTTCGATAGGGCTCGATGTGGTCATGGCGGGCATTCCGGTTGGAAACGGAACGCCAAACTAACCAGACAGACATCAAGGGCCCGTCAACGGGATGTGAAAAAAACGTCAAACCGCGCTGTCATGCAAGCGCACCTGAAAGCAGCTGCCCTGCGGTTGCCGCGGCACCACACCGACCTGCCAGCCCTGGTGCGCGCAGATCCGCTTGACCAGCGACAGCCCCAGCCCCAGCCCTTCGCCGCGCCCCTCGGCGCCCCGCACGAACGGCTGGAACATGCGCTCCTGCTCCGCCAGCGGAATGCCCACGCCGCTGTCCTCGACGCGAAAGCCACCTTCGTCGAGGACCAGCCGCACCGTGCCGCAGTCGGTGTAATGCAATGCGTTGCGCAGCAGGTTGGACATCACCGTGCCGAGCAAGGTGTGGTTGTAGACGCCGCGGTCCTCGCCCTCCTCCAGCAGCTCGAAGGCCAGGCCCTTCTCCGCCAGCAACGGTGCCCAGCGCTCGCTCTGCTCGGTCGCCACGCTCCGCAAGCTGGCGTCGCCGGCCAAGGACGTCTGTTGCGGACGCGCCCGCGCCAGCATCAGGAAGGTTTCCACCAGCTCGTGCATTTCCCGCGCGGCGCGCTGGATGCGCGCCAGCGGTCGCTGCGCAGCTGGCGACAGCTCGGCCTGCTGCTCGAGGAGCTCGCAGGCGCCGAGCACCACCATCAACGGGGTGCGCAGTTCATGGCTGACATCGGCGGTGAATAGCCGCTCGCGCTCCAGGGTCTGGCGCAGCTGGCCGAGGGTGCTGTCGAACGCCGCGGCCAGATGGCCGACCTCGTCATCGGGATACTGCAGGGCCAGCGGCGGCGCCAGCGGATGCAGCTGGTCGCGGTGGCGCACCTGGTTGGCCAGGCGACTGACCGGCGCCAACACCCGGTTGGCCATCAGCCGCCCCAGCGCCCAGGCGCCGAGCACGCTGAGCAGAAAGCCGGCCAGCACGACGTTGAACAGCGCATCTTCACGGGCCTCGAACTCGTGCTGCTCCTGCACCAGCACGTAGCGGTCAGCGCCGACATTGCGCACATAGACGTAGTAGGCATCGTCACCGCGAACCAGCTCGGTGAACCCCTCACCGAGCCCGGCAAACGCCTTTGGCATCGGGTGCTCGGGCAGATGCGAGGCGAAGAAGTGGGTGCTGGTGTCCAGCTGCGGTGTCCGTCCCTTTGGCAGGTCCTCGTTGAGCACGATGTCCAGGTGGCGACTCAGCTCCTCGGTGACCAGCTGCTCCTCGATGAAGTGCACGACGCCGACGATGCCGAGGGCGAACGCACCGCTCACCACCAGCGTCATCAGCGTGAAGGCGATGACGATCCGCCGCGCCAGCGGCTGCTTAGCGAGCATCGCAGTCCTCCGCCAGGCGGAAGCCAAGGCCGTGCACGGTATGCAGCAACGGCTTGGCGAACGGCTTGTCGAGCACCTGGCGCAACTGGTGGATATGGCTGCGCAACGCATCGCTGTCCGGCACGTGATCACCCCAGACGGCATCTTCCAGCGCTTCGCGGCGCACCACCGCCGGGCTGCGCTGCATGAGGATCGCCAGCAGCTTGTGGCCGATAGGGTTGAGGCGAATCGGCTGGCCACCACGACTGGCTTCCAGGGTGTCCAGGTCGTAGCAGAGATCGGCCACCTGCAGCTGCCGGCGACGCGATCCCTGGCAGCGCCGCAGGATCGCCTCGATACGGGCAACCAGCTCGGACAGCGCGAAGGGCTTGATCAGATAGTCGTCGGCACCGGCCTGCAGCCCCTTGATGCGGTCAGGCAGGGCATCGCGGGCGGTGAGCATGATGATCGGCGTATCACGCCCGGCATCGTCACGCAGGCGCTTGCACACCTGCAGCCCGTCGATGCCCGGCAGCATCAGGTCCAGCACGATCAGGTCGTAGTCCTGGGTGGCGGCTAGGTGCAGGCCGCTGAGGCCATCCTGCGCGCAGTCGACCACGTAGCCCTTGAGCTCGAGGTAGTCCAGCACGTTGGCGAGAATGTCACGGTTGTCTTCGATGACCAGGATGCGCATCGCTGGGGTCCTCGCTAGAAGTTTCGGAACGGCAGACGCTGCTTATTACGCCTGCGCGCGGCGCAGAACATAGCCGAGACGATGTGAAAAAAACGTCGCCTCGCCAGCCCCGCATTTAGCCCTGCGCGGCTTAAGACTGCCTTAAGTTTGCGCCCCAACAATCCGGCCCAGGCTTCTAACCGAGGTTCCCCGATGGAACTGCCCTGGGTCGATCACACCGATGTACTGGCACGCATTGGCCGCGAGCCTTCGCTCTGCCTGCAACTGGCGCAGGCCGATGCAGGCGAGCGGCGCACAGCGCTGGAAGACTTCATCCGCCAGCGTTTCGCAGAGCACTATCAGGCGCAGGTGCGTCATTTCATGCCCTGCCTGCTCGGCCTGCATGGCGACAATGGCGAGGTGCATGGCGCGGTCGGTCTGCGCAGCGCCCGCCGCCGGCCGCTGTTTCTCGAACGCTATCTGGACGAGCCCATCGAGCAGGCCGTGAGCCTTCGTTGTGAGCGTACGGTGCCGCGCGAGGAGATCGTCGAGGTTGGCAACCTAGCCGCCTTCGGCAATGCCTCGGCGCGCCTGCTGATCGTCGCGCTGACCGATCTGCTGGTCGCTCAGGGCTTTCGCTGGGTGGTGTTCACCGGCACGCCGGCACTGCTTAACAGCTTCCAGCGCCTGGCGCTCGATCCGCTGCCGCTGGGTCTGGCCGATCCGGCGCGCATGGGCGAGGAGTTGGCCGACTGGGGCAGCTACTACGCCTGCCGGCCGCAGCTGATGGCCGGCGAGATCCTGCCCGGCCACCAGCGCCTGCTGCAGCTCGGCCTCTATGCGCGGCTCGGCTATCAGCCGCTGTTCGACACCACGGAGGCGCCCCATGCAGCCTGCAGCTGAACGCTTTTGGACGACACTCGACCAGCACGCCGGCATCGCGCTGCGCGAAGGGCCGCGCCAACTGAGCTACGCCGAACTGCGCCATGAGGTGGCCGCGCGCGCCAGCCAGCTGCAACAGCTCGGCGTGCAGCGCGTCGCCCTGGCGCTGGATAACGGTCTGGAGTGGGCGCTGTGGGACCTGGCCCTGCTGCGCGCCGGGCTGGTCTGCGTGCCGCTGCCAGGTTTCTTTTCTCCGGCGCAGCAGGAGCATGTGCTGAACCACGCCGGCATCGACTGCCTGATCGGCGCCGTCAGCCCTTTCAGCGAGCGCTGCGGCTTCCAGCAGACCGCCAATGACCTGCTGCAGCGCCAGCCGGATGCCGCAGCGCCGGTACCGGCCGGCACGCTGAAGATCACCTATACCTCCGGCACCACCGGCCAGCCCAAGGGCGTCTGCCTGGATGCGGAGGCGCAGCTGGCGGTGGCCGAGAGCCTGTGGCAGGCCAGCCGGCCGTGTGATGTGCGCCAGCACCTCTGCGTGCTGCCGCTGGCGACCCTGCTGGAAAACATCGCCGGGCTCTATGCGCCGCTGCTGGCGGGTGCACGGGTCGAACTGCGCCCGCTGGCGGAAATCGGCTTCAGCGGTGCGGCGGGCTTCGAGCTGCAACGTTTGCTGGCCACGCTGCAGGCGAGCCAGCCGCACAGCCTGATCCTGCTGCCGCAGCTGTTGCTGGCGCTGGTCAGCGCCGCCGAACAGGGCGTGCCATTGCCAGCGTCGCTGCGCTTCGTCGCGGTCGGTGGCGGCCGCGTCGCGTCGCAGCTCCTGGAGCGCGCCGAGCGGCTCGGGCTGGCGGTGTTCGAGGGCTACGGCTTGTCCGAATGCGCCTCGGTGGTCTGCCTGAACACACCCGAGGCGCGGCGCATCGGCACGGTCGGCCGGCCGCTGCCACACGTCGAGCTGCGCTTGGCCGACGATGGCGAGGTACTGGTGCGCGGCCCGCACATGCTCGGTTACCTCGGCGAACCGCCGCTGACCGGCGAGTGGCTGGCCACCGGCGACCTAGGCCATTTCGAGGATGGCTTCCTGATCCTGCACGGGCGCAAGAAGCATCAGTTCGTTACCGCGTACGGACGCAACGTCAATCCCGAGTGGGTGGAGGCCGAACTGGTACAGCAGGCGTCCATCGCCCAGGCCTGGCTGCATGGGGAGGCGCTGGCGCAGAACGTCGCCGTGCTCGTACCTCGCCGCCCCGAGCTGAGCGATGCCGAGCTGCAGGCGGCGGTCGAGCGGGTCAATGCCGGCCTGCCGGACTACGCACGCGTACACCACTGGCTGCGCGCCGCCGAAGCCTTTCGCCCCGACAACGGCCTGGCCACCGCCAACGGCCGCCTGCGCCGCGACGCCCTATTCAGCCACCACCAACCGGCCATTAACGCCCTTCTTTTTCCTGACTTCGAGGTACGCAGCATGGAATTTTTCGACCAACTGCAACACCAGACCAACAGCGAGCGCGAGTACCTGCTCGGCGCGCCGATCATCCACGCCGCGCTAGCCGGCACTGCGACCCGCGCGCAGTACATCGCTTTCCTCACCCAGGCCTATCACCACGTCAAGCACACCGTGCCGCTGTTGATGGCTTGCGGCGCACGCCTGCCGGAGCGCCTGGAGTGGCTGCGCGAGGCGATCGCCGAATACATCGAGGAAGAAATCGGCCATCAGGAATGGATCCTCAACGACATCCGCGCCTGTGGCGGCGATGCCGAGGCGGTGCGCCACGGCCAGCCGGCACTGCCCACCGAGCTGATGGTCGCCTATGTCTACGACCGCATCGCGCGGCACAACCCGGCGAGCTTCTTCGGCATGGTCAACGTGCTCGAAGGCACCAGCATCGCGCTGGCGACCCAGGCCGCCGGCGTGCTGCAGGACAAGCTCCAGCTGCCGGCCAAGGCATTCAGCTACCTGACCTCCCACGGCAGCCTGGACATAGAGCACATCGAGTTCTTCAAGAAGCTGATGAACCGCCTCGACGACGAGGGCGACAAGGCCGCCGTGGTGCACACCGCGCGCGTGGTCTACCGCCTCTACGGCGACATCTTCCGCAGCTTGACCACGCCGGAGCACAGCCATGCAACTGCGTGACGCGCGCATCCTGCTCACCGGCGCCAGCGGCGGCATCGGCCAGGTGCTGGTCGAGCGGCTCTGCGCGAACGGCGCACGGCTGTTACTGGTGGGACGCGACAGTCTTGCCCTGGAAGCGCTGACGCGCCGCTATCCGGGGCAGGTCAGCCTGGTCTGCGCGGACCTCACCCAGCGCAGCGGCCGGTACACGGTGCTGGATGCCGCGCGGCGTTTCGGCGGCCTCAACTGCGTGATCAATGCCGCCGGGATCAACCAGTTCAGCCTGCTCGAACAGCAGGACGAGGACGCCATCGCCCGCCTGATCGGCGTCAACGTCACCGCCACGCTGCAGCTGACCCACCTGCTGCTGCCACTGCTGCGCCAGCAACCGCAGGCGCTCTTGGTCAACCTCGGCTCGACCTTCGGCTCCATCGGCTACCCGGGTTTCGCCGCTTATTGCGCCAGCAAGTTCGCCCTGCGCGGCTTTTCCGAGGCGCTGCGCCGCGAGCTGGCCGACAGTCACGTCAAGGTGCTCTACATCGCGCCCCGCGCCACCCGTACGGCAATGAACAGCGCCGATGTGGTGGCGATGAACAACGAGCTGAAGGTGGAGATGGATGATCCGCAGGAAGTCGCACGGCAGATCGTCCATGCCATCACCGCCGAGCGAGAGGAGCTCTACCTCGGCTGGCCGGAAAAACTCTTCGTGCGTCTCAACGGGCTGCTGCCGCGGCTGGTCGACCAGGCCCTGCGCAAGCAGTTGCCGGTGATCAAACGCTTCGCCCGTGCTGAACAGCCGCTGCCACCCGCCCACCAATCCAACTCAACCGGAGAACACCCATGAATCGCCTGCTCGGCCTTTGCGCCCTGATGCTGGCCTTGGCCAGCCAACCCTCCTTCGCCCTCAGTCCGGCCGGCGAATCGTCGCTGCGCCAGATCCAGACGCGCTGGGCTGAGATCAACTACCAGCTGCCCGCCGCACAGCGCGAAGCGGCCTTCGCCCGGCTCGCTTCGGAAGCCGAAAGCGCGGTGGTCGGCGAACCGCAGGCCGCCGAGTTGCACATCTGGCACGGCATCGTGCTCAGCACCTGGGCCGGCGCCAAGGGCGGGCTCGGCGCGCTGGGTCTGGTCAAGCAAGCTAAAGCTGAACTGGAGAAAGCCATCGAACTTGAGCCACAGGCGCTGGATGGCTCGGCCTACACCAGCCTCGCCAGCCTCTACTACCAGGTGCCCGGCTGGCCGATCGGTTTCGGTGACGAGGACAAGGCCGAGGCGCTGTTCAAGCAGGCGCTGGCGCTGAACCCGAACGGCATCGACCCCAACTACTTCCACGGTGATTTCCTGCTGCGTCAGAAACGCTACGGGGAAGCGCGCGCGGCGCTGGAAAAGGCCCTTGCCGCGCCCGACCGTGCGGGTCGTGAAGTCGCCGATGCCGGTCGCCGCGACGAAGCCCGCGCGCTGCTCGCGCAGGTCAAGGAAAAGCTGGAATAACCGGCTGCGGCGGCGTTGAATGCACAGCAATGCCGCGAACCCTTCTGGACGACAGGAACGACATGCGCATTCTGCTGGTGGAAGACGATCGCGCCCTCGGCGAGGGCATCCGCACCGCACTCAAGCCCGAGGGCTACACGGTGGACTGGCTGCAGGACGGCGCGAGCGCGCTGCATGCGCTGAGCCACGAGAGCTTCGAGCTGGCCATCCTCGACCTCGGTCTGCCGCGTATGGACGGTCTGGAAGTGCTCAAGCGCCTGCGCGCCAGCGCCAACCCCGTGCCGGTGCTGGTACTCACCGCGCGCGATGCCACCAGCGACCGCATCGCCGGGCTGGATGCCGGCGCCGACGACTACCTGGTCAAGCCGTTCGACGTCGCCGAACTCAAGGCCCGCCTGCGCGCTCTGCTGCGGCGCAGCTTCAACCGCCCGGAGCCAGTCCTGGAATACCGCGGCATCTTGCTCGACCCGGTCAACCAGCAGGTCAGCTACCAGGGCGCGCCGGTCAACCTGCCGCGCAAGGAGTTCGTCCTGCTCCACGAACTGCTCGCCCAGCCCGGTCGCGTGCTGACCCGCGACCGACTGCAGCAGGTGCTCTACGGCTGGGACGAGGACGTCGAGAGCAACGCGCTGGAGGTGCATATCCACCACCTGCGCAAGAAGTTCTTTCCCGAACTGATCCGCACCGTGCGCGGCGTCGGCTATCTGGTGGACAAATGCTGAGGGGCTCGATCCGCCAGCGTACCCTGGTGCTGGTGCTCGGCATCCTGCTGCTGTCGCTGAGCCTGATTTCCTGGCGCAGTTATCGCGACGCCCGCCACGAGATCGAGGAACTGTTCGACGCCCAGCTGGCGCACAGCGCGCGACTGGTGCAAGGGCTGGTGATGCGCGACATGCGTCCGCAGGCCCGCGATGCGCTGCAGCAGGCGCTGGACGCCGCGGTGAATGCGCGGCGCGACCAGAGTGTGCCGGGGCACGACTACGAAACGAAGCTGGGCTTTCAGGTCTATGCCGCGGATGGCAGCAGCCTGTTGCAATCGGCCGGCGCGCCGAATGGCGCCTTGCAGCAGCTGGCCGGCGCCGATTCCACCTCACCCTTCAGCCGCCTGCGCGGCGGCTATCACGACGTGCTGCTCGACGGCCGCAC
>Ga0315336_1000561_pt1 | contig 96818 bp, 96 predicted proteins | sample ASW5metaG_FD_204512 | JGI IMG/M metagenome (GOLD analysis project Ga0315336, IMG submission 204512) | Ammonia-oxidizing marine archaeal communities from Monterey Bay, California, United States - ASW #5 | ecosystem: Environmental > Aquatic > Marine > Intertidal zone | place: USA: California...
CAAGATCCAGCATTAAACTTTGCCCTTTCTGCGTAGGAATAAAGGTAGCGATTGCCGGCCTATCGATCCCTGAAAGGGTTTTCAATAGAAACCTGGATATTACCATAAGAGCCCCTGTGTTACCTGCCGAAACGACACCATCAGATTCACCATTATTTACAGACTCAATCGCCAAACCCATGCTGGATTGTCTTCCTTTGCGTAAAGCAAGTGAAGGCTTGTCGTCAGCGGTAATAATCTCACTAGTATGATGGACTTTTGAACAATTTCTAAGCTCAGGAAATGAATTAAGAATATCTTTTAAATTATTGTTATTACCATATAAAATATAGTTTATATTAGGAGATTTTTTTCTAGCAATATCCGCTCCCTGTATTACAGCATCCGGAGCATTGTCTCCTCCCATAGCATCAAGAGCAATTGTAATTTTTTTTGTCAAATTTTTAGATTATTCCTTAGGCTTTATAACCTGTCTTCCTTTGTACTTTCCAGTCGTTATATCAATATGATGCTGTAATCTCATTTCTCCAGATTCTTTGTCCTCAATATAATTCACTGGATCCAGACTATGGTGGGATCTTCTTTGGTTTCTTTTAGATTTAGATGTTTTTTTCTTTGGAACAGCCATTTTATTTCCATTAAAAATTTATTGAAAGTATTAATTTCTTCAGCAAAGGAGTTTAATCAAAAATACATTAAATATAAATAAAATTACCTGTTTTATTTTTTCTGCCCAGATTCTATTCTCTTCTTGTTCTCAAACATAAAAGATACAATAATATAAAAACCAAGTAACAAAAAAAACGTCATTTATTTTTATGAATCAGAAAACCTGTTTTTTCGTATTTTTGTTCCTTTTGTCATCATGTTCACAAAATCAAGTGGTCGATGGCCAATATCCGCCTCAATACAATCTAAAGGAGATTATTGTTGGCGATCACTCCAAAGATGACGTCCTGGACATACTCGGAACACCATCCACTATACCATCTTTCGATAAAAACAAATGGTTTTATATTGAAATAACTAGAGAAAAAATAGCCTTTCTCAAGCCAAAACTTATCAATCAAAAGGTGCTTCAAATTGATTTTGATAACGAAGATTTGGTTTCTGGTATAGAAACATATTCCCTAAAAGACGGAAATATTATTGCGATGAATGAAGATAAAACACTTACACAAGGTAAGAAACTTACTATATGGGAACAACTATTCTCCAGTTACGGAAATTTAAAGGATAGAGGCGGCGCCAATAGACCTACTCAGTAAAATTTAAGAAGATAAGACAGCAAGCATTAATATAGCAACAATATTGACAATTTTAATCATAGGGTTAATCGCAGGTCCAGCAGTATCCTTGTAAGGATCTCCCACTGTATCTCCCGTGATTGCAGCCTTATGAGCATCCGATCCCTTTCCTCCATGATTACCATCTTCAATATATTTTTTTGCATTATCCCAAGCGCCACCACCCGATGTCATAGAAATTGCTACAAATAATCCAGTAACAATTGTTCCAAGAAGAAGCGCTCCAACTGTTTCAAACGCAGCAGATTGTCCCGAGATACTCTCTATAACAAAATAAACTAGGAGAGGAGCTAACACTGGCAGCAAGGACGGAGCTATCATTTCTTTAATCGCTGACTTGGTCAACAAATCGACGGTTCTTCCATAGTCAGGTTTAGCTTTGCCCGACATAATTCCTTTAATTTGCTTAAATTGACTTCGCACTTCAATAACAACAGAACCAGCTGCGCGACCAACAGCCATCATTCCTAAAGATCCAAACAAGTAAGGAAGCAAACCTCCCAAGAATAAACCAATTATAACGTAAGGATTTTCTAAATTAAATTGAACTTTGACATTTGGAAAATAGTATTGCAAATCTTGAGTATAAGCAGCAAACAAGACCAAAGCAGCTAATCCAGCAGAACCTATTGCATAACCCTTTGTAACCGCTTTTGTGGTATTGCCGACAGCATCTAGTGCATCTGTTATTTTTCTTACTCGATTTGGAAGTTTGGACATCTCCGCAATCCCGCCAGCGTTATCGGTAACTGGCCCGTATGCATCCAAAGCCACGACCATTCCAGCTAAAGCCAGCATAGTTGTAGCCGCTATTGAGATACCAAATAAACCAGCATTAGCATAGGCAAACACTATGCCTGCACAAATAACAAGAACTGGCAATACGGTAGATTCCATCGAAATAGCCAAGCCCTGAATAATATTAGTTGCATGACCTGTTGTTGATGATTTTGAAACGCTTTGAACTGGGCGATGATTTGTTCCGGTATAGTATTCGGTAATCCAAACAATTAACCCAGTTACAACTAAACCGGTGAAAGAACACATTAATAAATCACCACCAGAGATTTGGCTCTCGGCAATCATTGTTTCAATTCCCAGGAGATAGTCAGTAGCGTAGTAAATAAGAATCCCCGAAGAAAATGCGGAAACAATTAATCCTTTATACAAAGCATTCATTATATTTTTATTCTTACCTAGCTTGACAAAAAATGTTCCAAGAATGGAAGAAAGAATACAGACGGCGCCAATCAAAAGTGGATAAACCATTATTGAATCACTTCCAGGAAAAAAGATAGATGCAAGAAGCATCGAGGCGACCACAGTAACTGCGTAGGTTTCAAATAAATCCGCCGCCATCCCAGCACAATCCCCAACATTATCACCAACATTATCTGCTATGACAGCTGGATTTCTTGGATCATCTTCTGGTATTCCTGCCTCAATCTTGCCGACAAGATCAGCCCCAACATCAGCCCCTTTAGTAAATATTCCGCCACCAAGTCTTGCAAAAATTGAAATTAACGAAGCACCAAAGCTTAGTGAAACCAATGCCTCTAGAATATGTCTTGTATTTCCATCAGAATACTGCAAAAGAAAAAAATAGTATCCGGCGACACCCAACAAACCTAATCCGACTACGAGCATTCCTGTGACTGCGCCAGATCTAAAAGCTATGGTTAATGCTTTTTGTAATGAGTTCCGGGCAGCATTGGCGGTTTTAACATTTGCCCTAACCGAAACATACATTCCTATATAACCTGTCAAACCCGAAAGCAACGCACCAATACAAAATCCAAGTGCGGAGAGGCTATTTAAGGTAATAGCAAGAATAATGGCAATCACGATTCCGACAAAAGCTATGGTCTTATACTGTCTATTTAGGTAAGCACTGGCACCTTCCTGAATCGCAAGGGATATTTCCCGCATTTTATGGGATCCATCGCTAGCTGAAAAAATTGTCTTGATTGCAAAAGCACCAAAAATCAAAGCCGTAATTGCAGACAAAATAATGAATTGGTAAATTTCGTTAATAGGATCTAATTCAGTCACAATACCCCCTTCTGCTAAGTGCCCAAGATCTCAAAGATAGTGAAGATTACAAGAAAAATTAGATATCGCAACAAAGAAATTAAAAATGTTGGTACCCAAGGTGCTTAATTTTAATCTCGTGATTTTGGTGATCCAAAATTTTAAAACGTTTGGTCCTAGTCATCACTCCAATCTTGGTTATTTTAATTCTTGTTTTTTTAGAAAGGGTTTCAATTTTTTTCTCAAGTTCTGAGCTTGCTGTAAAAACAATCTCATAATCATCTCCGCCATTCAATATCTTCTTCTTAAATTTTGGGTAATTCTTAAGTAATAATTTTGCAGACGATGAGATGGGGAGTTTAGAAAAAAACAACTGAGCGCCTATTCCTGAACTCATACAAATATGATTAATGTCTTGGGCTAATCCATCAGAAACATCAATGGCTGAACTTGCAATTGTTAGCAATTTTTCCCCGAGAGAAATTCTTGGTTCTGGTAAAAAGTACTTTTGAATCAAAAATTCTCTATCTTTTTTAGGTATCTTCAATTCTTTTTTTATAGAAATCAACCCCAACGCCGAGTCACCAACTGTCCCTGAAACAAAAATGAAATCCCCTTCTTTTGCTCCTGATCTTTTGTGATAAAGTCCTTTTTGGTTAGATCCAAATGCCGTAAGTGACAAAACAATTGGTCCGGTAGTTGCTACAGTATCGCCTCCAGCCAAAAATATATTATATTTTCTTTGATCCTCCTTTAAACCCAGGGTGAAGCGACCCAACCATTGATCCGTAACCTTCTTAGGTAAAGCCAAGTTCAGTAAATAAGCTAGTGGGGATGAACCCATAGCAGCAAGATCAGAGAGATTAATTCTCATTAATTTCTTTGCAATCAAATAGGGACTATCCGTGAGACCGAAATGAATTTTTTCAACCAATGTATCCGTCGTCACAACAAGATTCTTTAAAGATGACAACTCAAGTAATGCTGCATCATTGTCCAAAGAAGTACCGTTTATCCTGCTCTTAGCAAGTGGGGAAAAAAACTTTTTTATTTTTTTAAATTCTTTCATTACGCTTTCTTTTCTTTAGTTACCTTGTCTAATATGGCGTTAATAAAAGCAGGCTCCTTGCCATTAAAAAAGGAATGGGCAATGTTGATGTACTCATTAATTATGACTTTTTTTAGAGAATCTTTTTGCTCTCCCAATTCAAAAATCCCAGATCTCAAAATAGACAAAACCACAGGTTCAATTCTGCCCATATTCCAATCATCTTTTATAAGCGCGCTAATTTTCTTATCTATATTTTTTCCATCTTTAGAAACTCCCACTAAAATCATTTTAAAAAGCTTCACATCAACTTTTCTCTTTTCAATTCGAAAAGCCACAAACTCCTTTAGCACATACTCATATTTCTTCTGAGTAAGTGAAATTTGATACAACGCTTGCACAGCCAGCAAACGGGCGGCGCTCTTATTATCAGAAGAGGGTCGTTTTGTTTTTTTAGCTTTAACCATTTATTATTCACCACACAGAATATGATTACCTATATTGCCCATCCCAGAAAATGATAATGAATCTTAGGGTTTCTTGATTTTAATCATTTGTAAACAAGTTTCGGCAGCTTGCCCTCCCTTGTTACCTTTTTTTACCGATGCTCGCTCTAATGCTTGCTTTTTGTTTTCAGCGGTAATAATACCAAAACCTAAAGCTAGCTTGTGTTTGCAAGCTAAATTCATAACCCCTCGAATGCTCTCTTGACATACCAAATTATAGTGGCTCGTTTTTCCCCTTATCACACACCCTAAAACTATATAACCTCCATAGCGTGTATGAATTGAGAAACTCAGCGCAGATGGTATCTCTAAAGATCCAGGCACTGAAATGCTATTAAAATTAACATTCTTTCTCTCTAATACCAATTTGGCACCTTTAAAAATCTCATCCGAAATATCAGGGTAAAATCTTGATTGAATAATAAGGACCTTTCTTCTGTATGGATCGTACGCACTCACAGAGACCTCCTCCCCACTACTTTTAAACCATAACCATCTAACCCAACAATATTGCGTGTAGTGTTAGAGAGCAAAATCATTTCCTTTACACCAAGATCAAGCAGGATTTGCGCACCTACTCCATAATCTCGAAGGGCAGAGAATGACTCTTTGTTCTTAAATGATTTCATTTTCATTCGATCCAAAAGACTGGTGGGACGAGGCTCTCTAATAAGAATAACTATTCCTTTTCCTTTCTTTTGTATCATATGCATTGCCTTGCTCAATTCCCCTCCTCGTCCAGAAGACTTGCTTCCTAAAACATCGTCCAGAACGTTTAATGAGTGAACTCTAACAAAAGTTGGTTCCTTCTTGCTAATGTTTCCTTTTACCAACGCAATATGTTCTGCATACTCGGCTTGATTTATATAAACTATCATTCGAAATTCACCGCCATAAATACTATTAATTTTAGTTTCCATCATTCTCTTAATAATTTTTTCATTTCGTCTTCTATGAGAAATAAGATCGGATATTGTGGCTAACTTGATTTTGTGCCTCCTAGAAAAAGCTAATAAATCTGGAAATCTTGCCATGGTGCCGTCGTCATTCATTATTTCACAGATAACAGCTGATGGATTTGTTCCCGCGAGTTCAGCAATATCTACCGCTGCTTCAGTGTGACCAGCCCGAACTAAAACTCCTCCATCTCTTGCGACCAAAGGAAAAACATGACCTGGTGAAACAATGTCTCTTTTTGAACTACGCGAATTAATTGCGGTCTTTATGGTTCGCGCCCTATCAGAAGCAGAAATTCCGGTAGTAACTCCCGTCCGAGCTTCGATCGAAACTGTAAATGCAGTTTGATGGCGAGAGGCGTTTTGTGAAGACATTAGGGGCAAATCTAACTCCTTCACACGCTTGGAAGTTAAAGCTAGGCAAATTAAGCCACGACCAAACTTTGCCATAAAATTAATTTTCTCGGCAGTTGCCTTAGATGCAGGTATTACCAAATCCCCCTCATTCTCACGGCTCTCATCATCAACGAGAATAATCATTTTTCCCGCCTTAATATCTTTTATAATTTCCGGAATCGACGCAAGGCTTCTTTTCTTGATCATTTATTTTTCCTTCATAGCTTGAGCAATATATTTAGCAAAAATATCTACTTCTAAATTTAATTTCGATCCTTTAGAGACAGAATCAAGGGTTGTGTTTTTGCGCGTGTGGGAAATGATATTTACAGAGAAGCCATCCCTCCCAACCCAGTTCACAGTCAAAGAAACGCCATCAAGAGCAACAGAGCCTTTTTCTGCAATCATACTCATTAAGCGTTTTTGAGTTTTACAAATAATAATTTTTGATTCCTTTTTTTGAATAATATCAGAAACTTTTGCAATTCCATCAACATGACCAGCGATCATGTGGCCTCCCATTTCTCCTCCAAACTTAAGGGATCTTTCCAAATTAATTTTCCCTCCTACGAACCAATCTTTTATCGTTGTGCGATTAGTTGTCTCAACTGAAGACTGAAAAGAGAGTATAGTTTTTTTCTTCTTAATGATGCTCAGACAAATTCCTGAACAAGAAATGGAGTCACCGACTTTAGTTTTAAGATTTGCTAATTTAGTTTTTACATCAATTACTATATCGCCATGTGAGTTAATATTATCAACAATACCTATATCTGAAACTATCCCGGTAAACATTCTTTCTACCTCTCGTAACTTTCCACTACGTCTTCTCCACTCTCACGAATAGAAGTACGATTAAAACTAATAGCATTAAGCAAGCGTTCTATCTTTAGGTTTCCCGCAACAGTCAGCCCATTTGATCCAATAATTTTTGTCGATCTAAATAAGACCAAATGATCGACTAACTGTTCTCGCATGAAGCTTGTAATGACTTTTGATCCACCCTCAACCAAAACCCTAGTTATACCCTCTTGTGCTAATTTTTTCATTACCGTCTTCAAGGGAACTTTATTTTTTGTTTTCTGATTCGCTAAGCTAATAACATGTACACCATTCTTTCTAAAAATCTTCACACGAGAAGAGGTCTCGATTTTATTAGTAAAGATCCAAGTAGGATAGGATCTTGATGTTCTAACCAACTGGCTAGACAAAGGTGTTCGCAGAGCAGTATCAATGATAATTCTAATTGGAGAGAATTTTTTCATTCCAGGCAATCTACATGTTAATGATGGATCATCTTTGATAACAGTACCGACACCCACTAGAACCGCATCATGTTTTGCTCGAAGCAAGTGTCCTTGTTGGCGAGATAAATCTCCGGTTATCCATTTACTGTCTCCGGATCGTGTGGCAATACATCCATCAATTGTAGTGGCAACCTTTACAGTTACCATCGGTCTTCCAATCTTTATTTTTTTGAAGAAACCTTCGTTTAATTTTTCCGCCTCCTTCTTGCATACACCGTAAACAACCTCAATACCTGCATTTTTTAATTGCAATAAAGCTCTACCGGAAACCCTTGGATCGGGATCTCGACAAGCTACTACGACTTTAGAAATGCCAGAGCGAATTATTTCTTTAATACAGGGAGAGGTTTTGCCTATGTGGCAACAAGGCTCCAAAGTGACAAAAGCAATCGCATTAAGAGTCTTGTAATTTGCTTGCTTCAGAGCAACTATTTCAGCATGAGGCCTTCCTCCCGGTTGGGTCCAACCTCTGCCAATAACTTCAGATTTATTTTTTTTAGTAAAATTTTTTACAAGAATGCAACCCACTGATGGGTTCGGCCAAGCGTTTCCTAAACCCCTTTTCGCAAGCTCCAAGGCGGCAAGCATATATCGCTTATCATGATCGGTCTTATTTTGACTCCTCATTTAATTTTCCAAGAAAGTCTTCGAAATCCTGTGCCTCCCTAAAATTTCTATAAACCGAAGCGAATCGAACATAGGCAATTTCGTCCAATTTTTGAAGAGCATTCATTACCATTTCACCGACTGCAGATGAAGCAATTTCGTTTTCACCAGAACTCTCGAGTTGTCTTTGAATCGCACTAACAATTTTATCTATTTGATCAGAATCTACGGGCCTTTTTCGACATGCGATGTTAATAGATTTATAAAGCTTTTCTGAATCAAATGGCGCTCTCTTACCATTGTTTTTCAGAATCGTCAGTTCTCGCAATTGTACTCTTTCGAAAGTTGTGAATCTTGCACCGCAATCAGAACATATCCGACGACGACGGACGACCGTATTACTCTCGGTAGGACGAGAGTCTTTAACTTCTGTATCATCACTGGGGCAAAAAGGGCAATGCAACTCAGTCCTCCAATCTAAATAAAATTGTCATATATAGGAAACTTCGCACATAACTCTTGTACTTTTGACAGGACTTCTTTTTCTTTTTTGCTGTTATCGTCCAAATTCTCACCAAGAGTGTCCAGAACATCTCCAATGTACTCACCAACCAATTTAAACTCCTCTACGCCAAAACCTCTTGTGGTTGCCGCAGGAGTCCCTAATCTAATTCCTGAGGTAATAAAAGGTTTTTCAGGATCAAATGGAACACCATTTTTGTTACAAGTGATGCCAGATTGTTCCAAGCTATATTCAGCAGCTTTTCCTGTCAATTTTTTTGGGCGCAAATCGACTAGCATTAGATGATTATCGGTACCTCCGGATACTATCTGAGCCCCTCTATCGACCATAACTTTAGCCAAAGTTTGCGCGTTTAAAACCACATTCTTGATGTAGGTTTTGAACTCTGGCTTTAATGCTTCACCAAATGCAACGGCCTTTGCTGATATCACATGCATCAGAGGCCCTCCCTGTAGGCCTGGGAAAACAGCAGAGTTAATCTTTTTTCCAATCTCAAGATTGTTAGATAAAATTAAACCGCTTCTTGGACCCCGAAGAGTCTTGTGAGTAGTGGTTGTGACTATATCAGCATATGGTAATGGGCTAGGATGAGCATCTGTAGCAACCAATCCAGCAATATGGGCCATGTCTACCAGCAAGAGAGCTCCAACAGAATCAGCGATTTCCCTAAATTTTTTAAAATCTATAATTCTCGAATATGCTGATCCCCCAGCAATAATAAGCTTTGGCTTATGTTCATTTACCAATTTCTCAATTTCATCAAAGTCAATCAGTGAATCTTCTTTTCGAACACCGTATTGAATCGCATTAAACCATTTTCCAGACTCATTAGGGGCAGCCCCGTGCGTTAAATGGCCTCCAGCAGCAAGGGACATTCCTAAGATGGTGTCGCCAGGTTGTATGAGAGCTAAAAAAACGGCCTGATTTGCCTGAGATCCAGAGTGAGGCTGAACGTTCACATATTCACATTTAAATAGTTTCTTTGCACGATCAATTGCTAGTTCTTCCACTACATCAACGTGCTCACAACCACCATAATATCTTTTTCCGGGGTACCCTTCGGCATACTTATTTGTCATAAGATTCCCCTGCGCCAACATAACGGCCTTCGATACTATATTTTCTGAAGCTATTAATTCAATTTGACCAGACTGTCTAGCATGCTCTTGTTTCACAGCTTCAATAACTTCTTGGTCAGTCTCAGTGTACGATTGTTTAAAAAAAGATTCTGTGCTCATTTTTTATTTATTTCCTATTAAATTAAGAATCCATTTTTTCGACACGCCTTAAATGCCTGCCACCCTCAAATTGAGTAGATAAAAATTTACCCAAACAGTTAACCGCCTCTTTCTTTTTTATCAAGCGCCCTGCCAAAACCAAGACATTAGCGTCATTGTGTAATCTCGCTAACTCCGCACCTTTACTGCTGTGACAAAGTGCTGCACGAATTCCTTTGTGTCTGTTCGCCACCATGCTCATACCGATTCCACTTCCACAAATAAGAACACCCATTTTTACTTTTCCCTCTTTCAGAGTCTCCGCCATAAGGTTTGCATAATCAGGGTAATCCACAGGATCCTCGCTGTTTGTCCCAAGGTCCAAAGTCTCATAACCTTTTTCTTTAAGCTCTTCTTCTATTAACTTCTTTAGCGCGAAGCCTGCATGATCCGATGCTAGAGCTATTCTCTCCATAATTTCACATTATTAATCAATTTTGCAAGAAATTGATACAAAATATAGTAATCAAATCAAACTAGGTACTAAATTTACCTTTAAACTTTTTATCTTTCCTTAAATCCCCTATTAATTTCTTTGACAAGAAAAAAATACCAATCACATTTGGAAAAGCCATGGCAAATATCATTGCATCGGAAAAACCTATAACGTTTGTCAAAGTAGAAGATGAACCCACGATCACAGATAGACAGAATAAAATTTTAAAAAAATTAGACTTTCCTTCTGTTTCTCCAACAATATAGGTCCATGATTTTAAACCATAGTACGACCAAGTTACTATCGTAGAAAAGGCAAATAAAATAACCGCAATGGATAAGATATAAGGAAACCATTCATTAACACTGCCAAAAGCCGCCGATGTTAACTCAACACCTTGAATTCCTGATCCCTGTTGATATACACCAGTAATAACAATAACTAGCGCTGTCATGGTGCATATAATTACGGTGTCAATAAATGGTTCAAGGAGAGAAACAAAACCAACGGATAACGATTGATTCGTCTTCACCGCTGAATAGGCAATAGGAGCAGATCCAATACCAGCCTCGTTAGAAAAGGTAGCTCGTATAAACCCCCACACTATTACACCAAGTAAGCCCCCATAAGCCGCGTCTGGGGTAAAGGCACCATAGATTATAGATTCGAAGGCAAGGGGAATCTTATCGTAATTTGATAAAATAATTACCAGAGACGCCAATACGTACATCCCGCCCATAAACGGAACAACTTTCTCGGTCACTCTTGCAATACTCTTGATCCCACCAATAATAACAAACCCAACAATGATGGATAAAATAAGGCCAAATAGCCAACCCTTCTCATAAAAAAAACTTGCTTCGCCACCAGTAGCATTAACAAATTGTAGGTAAGCTTGATTAGATTGAAACATATTTCCAGCGCCAAAAGCTCCGCCAATGCACATCACAGCAAAAAAATATGCTAAAAATTTTCCTAATTTTGGGTAACCTTCCTCTTTGAGTCCTCTTGATAAGTAGTACATGGCACCACCTGAAGTGCTGCCATCTTTTTTCACTATTCTATATTTGTGTCCTAATGAACATTCTACAAATTTAGTAGCCATGCCAAAAAGTGCAGCAAGTATCATCCAAAATGTTGCGCCCGGACCACCCATAGAAATTGCTACCGCCACACCGGCGATATTACCCAAACCAACCGTTCCAGATAAAGCTGCTGTTAATGCCTGAAAATGGCTAACTTCGCCTTTGGCGTTTCTATCAACTTTTTTTGTAAGCGCTAAGCGAATAGCCTGCTTAAAACCCGTAAAATTTATGAAACGAAATTGAAAAGTTAAAATAATAGCCGTTAGAATTAACCAAACCACAACAATAGGAACTGAAGTCTCAATACCACCCACCTCTGCCTTAAAAGAGTAAAAAACAATACTTTGAACCGCATCAGTAATGGGCTCAAATAAACTGTTAATGATCTCATCTATTTTCTCAAGATCATCCCAATACCAAAAGACTGCACAGAGACCAGCTACGATCACGATGGTTATAGTATGGTATATACCGAAATAGCTACTTTTCATCTAATTAGAATAAATCAACAGTTTGAAAGCAATGCAATGATAATGTCATAGGATCTATGGAGGTTTTTGGGCTTAATGCAATAAGGTGGCATTAGATAAACAACGTTACCAAGAGGTCGGATAATTAGCCCTCTTCTTAAAAATTTATGCTTCAAATTCCGAGCAAATTCAGATCCATAGTTTTTGCTTACGCCTTTAACCTCAAATACAGCAATTAAGCCAATTACCCTTGTTCTCTCGACACATTCGAGATTAGAAAGATCATTAATTCTCTTTCTATGAATATTCTCGATCATCTTAATCTTTTTAAAGATTTGTTTGGATTTAAATAAATCCAGTGAAGCCACCGCAGCCGAACAACTAATTGGGTTAGCGGTATAAGAATGGCCATGAGGTAGCATCTTTTTTGGATCATCGCTTTCAAAGACTTTAGATATCCTATTAGAACAGATTGTTAATCCTAACGGCAGTGCGCCCCCTGTTAAACCCTTAGACAAACAGATTATATCAGGGTTAATACCAATTTTTTGATACGCGAACATCTGTCCTGTCCTACCAAAACCCGTCATTACTTCATCAAAAATCACGGGTATATTCTCTTTTTTTATCCTTTGTACGATTTTTTTCATGAAAGATGGTCTACAAACACGCATTCCCGATGAACCTTGCACAATCGGTTCACAGATAAAAGCAGCTATATTTGAGCTATTATTCCTTAAAATGTGCTCGAGTCGTTTGAATGATTCTTTTTCTTTCTTGTTAACCAAACTATCCCTGTCCCAAGTATGTGGAAATGGAACCTCCTTAACTTGAAATAGTAAATCTTTAAAGGAATCAAAAAAGCCTGAGGAATGACCTACTGACATTGATCCAAACGTATCGCCGTGATAACCGCCTGTAAAAGTCAAAAAATATTTTCTTTTTTTACCTAAATTTACCCAATACTGCCAAGCAATCTTTAAAGAGACCTCAACTGCGGTTGATCCATTGTCGGAAAAAAAAATTCGGCACAAATCTCTAGGCATCACTTGAATAATTTTTTTAGCTAGGTCAGAAGCGGGTTTGTGGGAAAAGTCAGTAAAGAGTATTTGATCAAATTGATCTAACTGTTTTTTTATAGCTTTTGTAATACTCAAGTTTACATGTCCATGAATATTCACCCACCAAGATGATATGAGATCTAAATACTCCTTCCCTTTATTATCAAATAGTGTCTCATTCTTGGCTCTCACAATATGAATAGGTCTGATTGAGGAATCATAAATGGTAAAGGGGCGCCAAATTGCTTTTTTATCCACGTTCTTAAGATTATTTTTTCTTTTCTTCATCAAATATTGTCTGGCTTTAAAAAGTTCGCAAAATTATCATTTTTTATAAAACTTTCTACACCGTGCCGGGACAGGGGTTTGATTATTGGAACTCTCCCGATAATATTAACCTTAGTCATTTCTGCTATTGATCGGGCAACCCACTTATTGATCTTGCCAGAAAAAACAATACCAACCAAATTAATATGTCTCTTTCTGAGGGCCTCAACGGACAATAATGTATGGTTAATTGTCCCAAGTGAAGTTTTGCAAACCAAGACCACCGACAGGTGAAGTCTTGCTATTAGATCAACCATAAATTTCTTTCTTGTTATTGGAACTAAAATACCACCCGCGCCTTCGATAATAATTGGACGATCAGATTGCGGGATTTTTATTTTTTCAATAATTATTTTTCTTTTTTCTCTAGAAGCCGCTTCAAGTGGAGATAAGGGTTGACGAAAACTGTAAGAACTCGGATGAAAGCGATCCTCTTCAAACCCAGTCAGTCTTTGAACAATCAATTTATCAATACTCCCGTCAATAGTCCCTGTTTGAATTGGTTTCCAGTAATCCGCGTCCAATGCTTTGACTAAGCAGGAAGAAACAACTGTTTTTCCACAGCCGGTATCCGTTCCTGTCACGAAATAATTTTTCATTGAGTATCAATCAAAAAGAATAAGGAAATAGTAAATTTCAAAGGTTGAGATAAAACCATTTTTATATTCATCCTTCGCTAAACGTAGCAACCTTCTTAATTTACCAGGATCATGCGGTTTGTAAGAAATATTAGGAGTATTTGCGCCAATCATCTTCATTTCTCTCAAGAATGAATAAAGATCAGGATATGTTTTTGATATCAGCTGTCTTTCAAATCTACAAATATATTTTTTCTTTGATATATTTGATTTCTTTATTAAGTTCAAAAGTTGATCTTTATTTAACAATTCCAGCAAACCAACTTGAAAATTATTTCTTTCTGCAAATTCCCTCCATTCTTTCATCGTTTCTGGACCCAGGATTGAAAAGGAAAATAGTTTGGGACAATTTGCAGGATTCAAAATTTCAGAAAAAGATTTCTCTAAATTATTAAACCACTGAAAGGCCAAGCTTGATAAAACAATGTCAAAATTCTTCCTTAAGCATGGAAGTTCGCCGTCCATAGCAAGGAAGAGTGAATTCGGAATTATTGCTTCATATTTCTCCTGACAAATCTCAAGCATCTCTCTACTAAGATCTGACAAGTAAAATTTTATCGAACTTATATCTTCTTGAAGAATCTCTAAAAATGATTCACCCAAAAAACCAGTGCCACATCCAATATCAAGTATAGTCTTGTTTCGAGCATTAACAGCATCAGAAACTTTCTTAGCTAAAGTGCGGGAAACAAGACGTTGAATTGTTGCATAATGATCGTAATTTTTTGCACCTTGAGCAAAAGATCTGGCAATCTCTTCTTTTGACGGCCTACCTGATTGCCCGACTAGCTCTTTCCAGATTTTACTTTTAAAATATCGGGGGTTTCCTCTTGGTTCCGGAAATTTTATAATTTTTGATCCAGGCATTCTATTTTTCTTAAGAAATTTACTTATTTTCTTATCTTGGCGAGAACTTCTGATAAATAATTGATATCGAGTTTACTATGAGAACTTGATAAAGAGAATCTAATTCTGCTTAGCCCATTCGGAATTGTAGGTGGTCTTATTGCGGGAGCATAAATTCCATTTCGCAATAATCCTTTTGCAATTCCTAAAGTGTCCTTTTCATTTCCTATGATGTAAGGAATTATTTGCGTAGATGAGGTTCCGAAAGGTATCTGCATTTTTGACAATTTCTTTCGAAAAATATTCCCCAGATTAACTAATTTTGCTCGCCTATCATTAAGTAGAGGAATAAGATCTATCGCCGCGTCAATGGAACCAAGTATACCTGGAGGAAGAGCCGTTGCATAAATCAACCCACCACATCGATTAATCAAATATTCTCTAACCTCTTTTGAGCAAGCTATGTATGCACCAAAACTGCCGAATGCCTTACCAAAAGTGCCAACACAAAAATCTATTTGATGGCTAAATGCGGTAGAAAACCCAAAACCTTTTTGGCCAAACACGCCAGTTGCGTGGGCTTCATCCAAATATATTTTTGCATTATATTTTTTTCCAATTTGGACTAAACTACGCAAATCTACAACGTCGCCATCCATACTAAAAACACTCTCTGTTATGATAAAAGCATTCTTGGATTTGTGACGATTTTTTTTTAATAGATCTTGTAAATGATTCATATCGTTGTGACGGTAACGAATTTGATGAATGTTTGCCATTGCACAACCGGCATGCAAACTTGCATGATTTAAGCGATCACAAAAAACAAGTGGCGATTCCCCTAAAACGGACCTATCTAGAATTGCAGATAAAATTGACACATTGGCCTGGAACCCAGAGTTGAGAATTAAAGCACTCTGTGTTTTTTTTCCTCGCGAAATTTTTTTTTCAATCGCCACGAAAGGTTCTATGTTTGCACAAAGCAATCTAGACGCGCATAGACCAGCACCCCATTTATCGATCCATTGTTTAGATCTTTGTTTGACCTTAGCATGATCAGATAATCCTAGATAATCATTGGAAGAAAAGTTTACAAAGCTACGATCATTAATAACCAAACGTGCCGATCCAAGGTGTTCAACAGTCTGCATTTTCCTGAGTCTTTGCTTTTTCAGCAAATCGATGCAAAGCTGCCTATAAGAATCTTTTGACATTTAAAATTACAGAAAAATAATCATTTCATATTTCACTATCTTAACATAAAAATAATTAGAAAAATCGGGTCAATTTGCACAGACGCACGATTCAAATATGGAGATTATTACCGAATACTGCTATCTTTCGCAGGGATAATGAATAAAAAAAGTTTATAAAAATAAATTTTTGGGGGGGGAAAATGACAGATTCAAAAAAACCGGAAACCATTGTGCTCCACGCGGGTCATAGAAGGGACGAAACTACAACCGCTGTAGCGGTGCCAATATACCAAACCACTTCTTATCAATTCAACAATACGAAACACGCCGCTAACCTTTTTGCGCTAAAAGAGTTTGGAAATATATATACAAGAATCATGAATCCAACTACTGATGTTCTTGAAAAGAGAATGGCTGCGTTAGAAGGAGGGGTAGCGTCTTTGGCCGTTAGCTCTGGGCAAGCTGCGTCCCTCTTATCCATTCAAAATATTTGCCACTCAGGAGATAATTTTGTTAGTTCGACCGATTTATATGGTGGTACCTGGAATTTATTTAACAATACAATGAAAGATATAGGGATAGAGGCGCGTTTTGTAGATCCTAGCGATCCTAATAACTTTCGGCGAGCAACTGACGAAAAAACAAGATGCTATTATGCGGAAACACTGCCGAATCCAAAATTAACGGTTTTTCCGGTTAAGGAAGTAGCAAGCATAGGAAGAAAATTAGGAGTCCCTCTCATCATGGACAACACTGCTTGTCCAATTATTTGCAAACCCTTTGATCATGGGGCAGCAATAATTGTTTATTCAACAACTAAATATATTGGCGGACACGGAACCTCAATTGGAGGACTTATAGTAGATGGTGGAAATTTTGATTGGGAAAAAAATGGAGAAAGATTTCCAATGCTTACTACTCCTGATCCTAGCTACCATGGTGCTGTATGGACTGAGGCAGTTAAACCAATAGGGCCAGTAGCATATATCATTAAAGCAAGAGTGACTCTGCTGCGCGATATTGGTGCATCGATGAGTCCATTCAATGCATTCCAGTTTCTACAAGGTCTTGAAACATTACCATTAAGAATGCGCACTCATTGTGAAAATACATCCAAAGTAGTAGCGTTCTTGAAAAAACAAAAAAAAGTAAAAAAGATTATTCATCCAACAACCATAGGAACTAAGAATCTAAAGCTTGCCAAACGCTATCTCAAAGACGGTTATGGTGGGTTAGTTGGATTTGAGTTAAAGGGTGGCATAAAAGCTGGGAAAAAATTTATAGACTCTCTTAAACTTTTCTACCACGTAGCAAATATTGGGGATGCAAGAAGTTTGGCAATTCATCCTGCCACCACCACTCACTCCCAACTTTCTAAAGAAGAACAATTGGCCTCGGGCGTCACTGAAGGTTACGTTCGCCTTTCAGTTGGTCTTGAACACATCGATGATATAGTTGCGGATTTAAAACAAGCGCTTGGATCAATTTAATGTCTTTAAAATTTCCGAAATCTTGGGGAAATTTTCCAGCGACACGATTGCGAAGAAACCGTTCGGCATCCTGGATTAGAGGATTGGTTCGTGAGAATAAACTGAATGTAGAAGATCTAATTTGGCCTATTTTTATTCAAGATGGCTTTCAAGAGAGGACTTCGATTCCCTCAATGCCTGGAATAGAAAGATTAAATATTAATGGACTAAAAAAATCCTTAAGAGAGGCTGTAAAGCTTGGAATACCTGCAATTGCTATATTTCCGCTTATAAACAAGAACAACAAAACAAACGATGGTAAAGAAGCATTAAATCCAAATAATTTAGTATGCCGAACCATCCGATCCGTTAAAAAATTATACCCAAATCTTGGAATAATATCCGATATCGCTCTTGACCCGTATACATCACATGGGCATGACGGAATTTATTATAAGGGAAAGATTTTAAATGACGAAACCATTGATGTCCTTAAGAAGCAAGCTGTCATAAATGCTGAAGCGGGGTGTGATATAGTTGCTCCCTCAGACATGATGGATGGAAGGGTTCGGGCCATAAGAAAATCATTAGATAAGAACAACCTTAAAAACGTTAAGATTCTTTCATACGCTGCAAAATTTTCATCATCTTTTTATAATCCTTTCAGAAATGCAATAAAATCGTCAGGGAATCTTGGAAAAGAAGGGAAAAAAACTTACCAAATGGATCCCGGGAATTCTCGGGAAGCCCTGAGAGAAGTGGCTTTAGATATTAAAGAAGGCGCAGATATCATTATGGTTAAGCCAGGCCTACCATATTTGGATATTGTAAAGGAGGTCAGTCAATATTTTCCTGTTCCTTTATTTGTTTACCAAGTCAGTGGTGAATATTCCATGATGCAAGCTGCTGCAAAAAATAATTGGCTAAATTTTCGTAACATACAACTAGAGTGTCTTCTGGCTTTCAAGCGTGCTGGGGCTAACGCGATTATAACGTATTCTGCGATTGAAATAGCAAAAATTTTAAGAAAACACTAAGCTATGCAAAAACGATCTCCACTTTCCGGAATAATAATTCTAGATCTGACCAGAGTATTGGCTGGACCTTATTGTACAATGGTACTCTCCGACCTAGGCGCAAGAGTAATAAAAGTAGAAAATCCGACAACAGGTGATGATGCCCGAGAAATTGGGCCCTTTATTAAAAATAAATCTGCTTATTTCATGTCTCTTAATCACGGAAAGGAAAGCATAGCTTTGGATCTAAAAAAAAAGGAAGATAGGAATGCTTTTGAAAAACTTTTACGTATTTCTGATGTTTTGGTTGAAAACTTTAAACCACAAACATTAAAAAAGCTAAACTACGGGTGGAAAGATCTACATAAAAAATATCCAAAACTTATATATGCAACAATTTCTGGTTTTGGTCATTCTGGTCCATATAGAAACCGACCATCATATGATCTTATTGCCCAAGCAATGGGTGGAATTATGAGTCTAACCGGTCATCCAAAAAATCCTCCAGCAAGAGCTGGTGCATCCATAGGAGACATAGCTGCTGGTTTATTTGCAGCAATTGGCATTTGCTCAGCATTATACAAAAGAAAGGGAAAAAAGAGTGGAGTTCATATTGATATCGGCATGATGGATTGTCAATTAGCTCTTCTTGAAAATGCTATTTCAAGATATTCAGCTACGCTGCAGATTCCTGATCCAATCGGAGCAAGACACCCTACCATAACTCCATTTGACGCTTTCAAAAGCAAAGATAAGTATCTAGTCATTGCTGCTGGAAATAACAAACTATTTAAAAAATTCTGTCTTGCAATAAAACGAGGGGACTTATTAGATAGCTCTTTGTTTACAAATAATGAAAAAAGAACAAAAAATATAAAAATACTCTATAAAGAAATTAATAAAGAAATCAGAAAGAAAATCTCAAAAGAGTGGCTAAGAATTTTTTTTAAATCGGGAGTTCCTTGCGCCCCGATTAATAACATCAAAGAATTATTTAGTGATCCTCAAATAAAAAAAAGAAATATGATAGTTCAGATGTCTGATCCTCAAGTAGGAAAGCTAAAGATTGCTGGAAATCCTATAAAAATTACCGGACTTGATGATCCAAAAAACCGCAAAGCATCTCCACGACTAGATCAGAGTAGAAAAAAAATATTGAAAGAATTAAATTTGGTATAATACTAAGCATTATCCATTAAAAAATAATGTAAGTTAGCATTGATTTACAAGATGACTCTGTTTATCTTTCATTTAAAGAAACAACAGGGATAATGGGAGGAGTGAAGATGCCAAGAAAATTCACCGGAAGGCAGCATTTGTTTATACCAGGGCCTACCAACATACCTGAACAAGTGCTCAATGCCCTACATATTTCATCCGAAGATCAAAGGAATCCATTGATTCCTAGCTTTACCAAACCGCTATACAATGACCTAAAGAAGATATTCAAAACCAAAAAAGGAAGAGTTTTTATTTTTCCAAGTTCAGGAACAGGGGCCTGGGAATCGGCAGTTCAAAATACTCTATCTCCTGGGGATAAGGTGCTGATTTTTAGATTCGGTACTTTTAGTCACTTATGGGCCGACATGCTAGTTAGACTCGGTCTTGACGCAAACATCATCGATCGACCATGGGGGACAGGAACTCCGCCCGAGATAGTAAAGAGTATTTTAAAAAATGATAAATATCGCGAATATAAGGGCGTTTTTGTTACGCAAAATGAAACAGCTACCGGGGTAACCAGTGATGTTAAGGCAGTTAGATCTGCGATGAATGCTGTAAAGCATCCCGCACTCTTATTTGTTGACGGAGTCAGCTCAATTGCAAGCATTGATTTTCGTATGGACGAATGGGGAGTTGACGTAGCTATTTCCGGATCACAAAAAGGTCTAATGCTTCCCGCTGGTCTTGGTATAATTGCTGCTAGCCCAAAAGCCCTTAAAGCAAATAAAACATCGGGAACAAAACGTTGTTATTTTTCTTGGGAAGACATGATAAAAACAAATAATGATGGGTATTTTCCATACACACCAGAAATGCCAATGCTTAGAGCTCTAAGAGCTTCGGTGAATATTCTGTTCAGTGAAGGATTAGAAAATGTTTTCAAAAGACATAACCGAATTGCCGAAGGCGTACGTCGAGCTGTAAAACAAGGATGGGGCCTCAAGCTTTGTGCAAAATCAAAACAATGGGAATCTGACACCGTAAGCGCCATCGTCGTGCCAAAAGGAAAGAATGCGGCAAAAGTTATTTCAACAGCCTTCCACAAATATAATCTTTCTTTGGGGGCTGGTCTTATGGAAGTTGCTGGTAAAGTTTTCCGTATAGGTCACTTAGGAGATCTTAATGAATTACAAGCCGCTGCAGCAATCGCGGGTGCTGAAATGGCAATGATCGATAACGGAATTAAATTAAAACCAGGTAGTGGTATAGCGGCAGCCTCAGAATACTGGAGAAAAGCTATTAAAGAATAAGCTATCAGAGAAAGACAGGCAAATGACCAAACCAAAGGTGGTTGTCACGAGACGATGGCCAAAGGCTGTCGAAAAAAAAGTATCTGAACTATTTGACGCCAAGCTCAATAAGAGTGATCGACCAATGACTGATCAAGGGCTTAAGCATGCATTAAAAACAGCAGATGCTCTTATGCCAACTGTCACTGATAAAATTACGGAAAAAATACTCGATGTTAAGCCTAAGCAAGCAAAGATTATAGGAAACTTTGGCGTGGGATTTAACAATATCGATATCGAAGCAGCAAAAAAGCATAGTCTCGTAGTAACAAATACACCAGACGTCTTGACTGATTGCACGTCCGATATTGGAATGATATTGATGCTATCTGTTGCAAGAAGAACTGGTGAAGGAGAGCGTCATCTTCGAAATAAAAAATGGATAGGTTGGAGGCCGACCCATATGATGGGTACGAAAATAACAGGTAAAACCTTAGGGGTTATCGGAATGGGTCGCATCGGACAAGCGATGGCTAAAAAATCCCACTACGGATTTGGCATGAATATTATTTTCTACGATCCCTATCTGGCAAACAAATCAATTACAAAAGCAATGAAAGCGAAAGAGGCAAAATCAATCAAAAGTCTTTTATCAAAATCAGATTTTGTTTCTTTACATTGTCCAGCAATACCCGAAACTCGTCATTTAATGAATAAAAAAACCCTTAAACAAATGAAACCATCAGCATTTTTGATAAATACCTCAAGAGGTGATGTTGTTAATGAAAAAGATTTAGTAATGGCTTTAAAAAAAGGTCTAATTGCGGGCGCGGGACTTGACGTTTATGAAAAAGAACCAAAAGTTCCCAAGGAGTTATTTAAAATGGAAAATGCTGTATTGCTACCCCATCTAGGAAGCGCGAGTCTTGAAACAAGAGAGGCTATGGGTTTCCGTGTCGTAGAAAATGTCAGGGCATTCTTCAATGGGAAACGACCCAGAGATAGGGTTGCCTAATTATAAAAACATAGTTAGAAGAATTTTTCTGTCCGGCATTGCGGCGGCCAATCCTGAGAAGAGTATCAAGAATTTTCTTTCCAAAAAGAACGGTAAGATCTTAGTCAGATTCAATGACAAAAAGAAATATCGATCCGCAAATTGGAAGAAAATTATAATTATTTCCTTTGGAAAAGCTGCTGTATCTATGGCGATGGCGGCAAAAAAGATTATACCGAAATCGAAACTCAAAGATTCTATTGTTGTAACTAATTACGAAAATTATAAAAAAATACCAAATTTTAGTGTTTTCGGCGCCGGACATCCATGGCCTGACAAAAATGGCGTCAAGGCATCTCAAGCCGTTTTAAAAGCAGTAAAAAATGCCCAAAAAAAAGAATTGGTTCTTGTTCTAATTAGCGGGGGCGGATCTGCGCTTCTGCCAGCCCCTTTATACAATGCTCGATCAAACATTAGAATAACACTCACAGATAAGATTAGAGTAACAAAGCTACTATTAGAATCTGGGGCGACCATAAATGAAATTAATATTATCAGAAAAAAAATATCAATGATTAAAGGCGGCAAACTCACGTTATCTTCTCATCCTGCCGATTTACACGCTCTCATACTTTCTGATGTACTGGGGGATGATTTAAGCTCAATAGCAAGCGGACCTACTGTGCCCGACAAGACAAAACACAGAGATGCAAAAAAGATTCTTCAAAAATACAATATTTGGAAAAATGCACCAAAGCGAATAATTTCTTGTATAGAAGATGGCTGTAATGGCTATATTCCAGAAAATTATAATTATTCCAACAGCCCTATTTTTAAAAATATTGGCTCTGCCATAATAGGATCTAATGCCATTAGCCTGCTCGCGGCCAAATCCATGGCAAGAAAAAACGTTAAGCATGTAGAAATTTGGGATAAATCACTAACTGGCGAAGCTTCCATTCAGGCAGGTAAATTAGCAAAACATCTTAAATCTAAATCTGAGCAGATTAAAAAATATCCTATTGCCATCCTCGCTGGTGGAGAAATGACTGTAACTATTAAAGGAAATGGAAAGGGTGGAAGAAATCAAGAATTTGCATTAGCGTTTGCTTTGGCAGCTGACAAGTTAAAGATTCAAAAAGATTGGACACTTTTGAGTGGAGGAACCGATGGTAGAGACGGACCAACTGATGCAGCTGGGGCAATCGTTGATAATTTTACTCTTCAAAAAATTAAAGACAGAGGTTTAGACCCCAAACAATTGCTAAGAAATAATAACTCTTACAAAGCCTTGAAAGCTGGAAATGCATTGCTTTCTACAGGGGCCACCGGAACCAATGTTGCTGATTTACAAATATTACTAATCCATTAAAATTTAATTAACCTTTTAAAATAAATATGCATTTTCTAAGAGCTTTAGGACCGGGTCTACTTATGGCAAGCGCTGCGATTGGCGTTTCTCATTTCGTCCAATCTACTCGTGCTGGTGCTGACTATGGTCTAATTGCTCTTATTTTTATTTTAGCAGCAACTCTATTTAAATACCCTTTCTTTGAGTTCGGCCACAGGTTTGCAGGGGCAACAAAAAAAAACTTACTAGATGCGTACTTAGCCTTAGGAAAAAAATATCTCATACTTTTTTTATTACTAAATGTAATAACCGGTGTGGGAAGTATAGCGGCGGTTACTTTTGTAACAGCCTCCATTTTTCAAAACCTAACGGGATATCAAAGTATAACTTTTTGGTCCGCATGCATATTCATTGTCAGCATGATCATTCTGCTGAAAGGACAATATTCTTGGCTAGATAGAATCATAAAATTCTTGATGGTAATATTGATAATAACAACAATAATTGCTTTTTTTGCCGCACTTGAAAAAGGTGTCGCATATCAAGAAAGTTTTATCTCTCCATCAATATTTACATGGGCAAGTCTTCCATTTTTAATAGCCTTAATGGGCTGGATGCCGGGGCCTATAGAGATGTCAGCATGGCAATCTTTATGGGTTCAAGAGAGAGAAAGAACAGAAAAAATGAAATTTAATTTTCAGGAAATATCTTTTGACTTTAATTTTAGTTATCTGCTCACAGTTATAACTGCCGTGTTATTTTTATCTCTTGGATACTTTACTATGCACGGAACGGGAGAGTCATTCTCTGCAAAGGGTGCAGTTTTTTCGGGACAAGTCATTGAACTCTACACTAGGGCTATTGGAGAATGGACTAAACCAATTATTGGTTTGGCAGCATTTGCTGCGATGTTCTCAACCAGCTTTACTCTCGTTGATGCGTATCCTCGCGCATTATCAACTGGTTTACATGCAATTATTCGATTAAGGAACGAAAAAATTACGAGAGGAATTATTACAATATTGTGTTGCCTAATAAGCTTAATCATCATTGGAATTTTTACGTCAAGCCTAAAAGTTTTGGTGGACGTAGTGACATCAATTGCCTTTATTGCTGCCCCAATTTTTGCGTGGCTTAACTACAAAGTAATTACCTCAAGCTTAACACCAAAACAATATCAACCCAAAAAGTGGCTATTGGCGTTAGGAAAGCTTGGCCTAACCTATCTAGTCGTTTTTAGCGTTCTGTATATCTGGTATTTATTCTTCTATAGCGCGTAAAGTTAATTAGTTAAAATCTTTCTTTGAGAAGGTTTTTGGCAATTTTCGTCCCGATTGAGCTCTCTTTCCTATCCAATCCTTATAATTTTCTAATATTTTCTTCTTTCTCCCTCGCTGACCAGATAATGGATCCTTGGAAGAAAAAACGACAACAGCAGAAAGAGCTCCTTCCTTAAATCTTTGTAGAATGACTCCCCTACCCTTATTCATAACTGGAAGTTCCGAAGCAGAAAAAACTAAGATTTTATTATTGCTACCAACCGAAGCGACTAGGTCACCCTTGGCAGAAACACAAGAAATCGCTACTTCGCCTTCGGATAAATTCAATATTCGTTTGCCAATACGAGTTTGAGCTAGAACTTCTTTTTCTGGGACAATAAATCCTCTTCCTGTGTTAGCCGCAATTAGCAGCTTGCGATCAGGATTAAAAACTAAAGCCGAAACTAAACTATCATTAGCACTCAAATCACACATCAAGCCAATAGGCTCTCCATTAGTTCGGCCACTAGGAAGAGTTGAGACATTGACAGAATAAAAACGACCATTAGTCATAAAAAGAATTAATTGATCTGTCGTTTTTGCAGGAAGCAAGAACTTTTCCTTGTCACCCTCTTTATATTTTAACGATTTAGGGTCCACATCGTGACCTCTAATCGTCTTAATCCATCCCTTTTCTGAAAGAACAATTGTAACGGGCTGTTGCTCAACAACTTCATTAATAGGAATCATAACTTCTCCAGGAGCCTCTCCAAAAGAAGTTCTCCTAGTGCCAAGAGGTGTCGAGGCATCATAACTTTTTTTAATATCAAGGATTTCGCCTGATAGCGTTTCCCATCTTTTCTTTCTATTGTGAAGTAAACTTTTTAATTCTTTTTGCTCGATGGTTAAATTTTTAAACTCTTCCTTAATAAGAGACTCTTCTAATTTTCTTAATTTTCTTAAGCGCATATCAAGAATTGCTTCAATTTGGATATCCGTAAGTTTTAATAATTTTTTTAATTTATTCTTTGGATTATCTTCTTCACGAATAATTTTAATAACTTTATCAAGATTCGAATAGACAACCAGATAGCCGGCCAGAACTTCTAATCGCATGGCTACTTGCCTCAATCTAAATTTAGTTCTACGCACAAGGACAACATGACGATGATCTAAGTACGACTGTAAAATTTCCCTCAAATTCATAACGCCAGGCACAGAATTAGGACTCAAAACATTCATGTTAAGGCCAAATCTTATCTCTAAATCTGTTTTTTGGAACAAAGATTCCATCAGTAATTTTGGATCAACATTTCTGCTTTTTGGAATGAAGACTATTCTAACGTCACTTGTCGACTCGTCACGGACGTCTAAAACCATTGGTAATTTACGATCTGTTAACAATTCAGCTATTCTTTCAATAAGTTTAGATTTTGCGATCTGAAAAGGTATTTCGGTAACAACCACTTGGTATTGTCCTTGACCTAAATCTTCCTTAATCCATTTTGCACGTATGCGAAAACTCCCTCTGCCAAACTTGTAGAATGAAACGATTTCTTCTTTTGGATTCACGATTTCTCCACCCGTAGGAAAATCTGGGCCCTTAATTTTATCTACCAATTTTGCTATCGTTGCTTTCGGAGATTTAATCAAATGCAAAAGAGCATCACAAATTTCATCAACGTTATGTGGGGGAATGTTCGTAGCCATTCCAACAGCAATTCCCGAAGTCCCATTTGCTAGCAGATTTGGGAATCCTCCGGGTAAAACGCTTGGCTCGCTCTCTTCACCGTCATAAGTTTGGAGAAAATCGACAGCATCTTCGTCCAATCCATTTAACATCATAATGGAGGTTTGAGTAAGCCGTGCCTCGGTATAGCGCATAGCCGCAGCATTATCTCCATCTATATTTCCAAAATTTCCATGCCCCTCCACCAAAGGATACCGATGGGAAAATTCTTGAGCCATTCTAACCATGGTATCATAAACCGCGGTATCACCATGAGGATGATACTTTCCAATAACATCACCAACAACACGAGCGCACTTTTTAAAACCTTTAACAGGATCTAGTTTTAATTGACGCATCGCATACAATAATCGTCGGTGCACAGGCTTAAGGCCATCTCTTACATCTGGCAAAGAGCGTGAGGTAATTGTAGAAAGCGCGTAAGAAAGGTAACGCTCGCCAAGAGCTTCTGCCAAAGTTATATTTTTCGGGGACTTTTCTTCAATCTTTTGGGGTTTCTTTGCCATCCTTAACTACTGGACATAGTATCCATCTTGATTAAACGATCAACCAATTGTTTTCGATCCCATGGTTCTTTTTTATCAACACCAAACACGTATCTTCCCAAAAAATATGTCGTTATGTTAAAAGCATTCTTTATTTCAACTGAAGAAATACTATCAGAGTTAGTGCGATTAATTAGAAAGGAAGGTAACGGAAATAAACGATCATGATAAGGCTTTCCCTTCTTTTCAGAAACAGCTCTGCCTGTTTTCGGAGAGAGGTAGAATAGATCTTCTTTTTCTCCACTAACACAACATCTGCTGAGATCTAAGCCAAACCCTAAACTTTGCAAAAGATCAATTTCCCAAAAAATATAATTAATGATAAAACGACTCTCGGAGAGATTATCGATTAAACTAAAAAATTGGAGATAAAGATTTTGGTACCCTTCTCGTTCTGGTAAAACCAAATCCACAACCGAACAAGCAGAGTTCACTATGGAAATCTTAAGTGCATCATCCATAAATTTCATTGCATTGCTTCTTAACAAATTGCAAGAAAATGTACCTAAGTGTGCCTCTAGTCTGGCGCGCCATTTTATAGCTAAAAAATTTCCTTTTTGAAGCGTACTTTTTTGCCCTTTACTCATACCTCCCTTGACGAGTCCTAGACATCTTCCATGGCTGGAGGTGAAGACTGATAAGATGGCCGAACTTTCCCCATGCCTACGAACCGATAAAACAATTCCCTGGTCCTCCCATTCCATCTAGCATATATCTCCAATTCTATTTTTTTACTTTCTTTAACATAATCTTTGCTGCTTCTTGTTCAGCAATCCTTTTGGTTTCGCCTTTGCCAAAAACTATTCTTTCTCCAGAAATCTCTAGCTTCACGGAAAAAGTAGGCATATGATCTGGGCCTTTGTGCCCAAGATTATGATAAACAGGCAACGGTTTTCCTTTGGCTTGAAGTATTTCTTGCAATTTACTCTTAGCATCCACCGGGGGAGAATATTGCTCATCGATAATTTTAGACCAGAATTTAATTATAAACTGTTTGGCATGTTTGATTCCACCATCACAAAAAATCGCTCCGATTAGGGCCTCTAGTCCATCAGCTAGAGCATTGACATTTTTCTTTTCACTAATAGCAACAAGGACAATATTTTTTGCAATAGTTGCTAACGTTTCCCTCCTAATCAAACCTACAAGCCTACGAGACAACTCTCCTTCATTTGCCGAAGGAAATCTTTCCAACAGAAAATCCGACACGATCAAAGACAAGACTCTGTCACCAAGAAATTCTAATCTTTCGAAAGAATTCTTGGATTGATCATTTTTGTTGTTTTTCTTAATAGCATCAAGAAGTAGATTTCTGTCTCGAAATTTGTAGCCAATATTAATCTCTAAGTTTTTATGATGAAAAACTTTGCTCATTTAGGTAATTGATTTCCATAACCTCATATAGCGAACCGTAATCGGCCATTTCCAAATTTCCCAGATCTTCGCTTTTCCGCTATGAGAGTAAAAAATGATCTGGGCTTTACCAATTAGGTTCTCCGATGGTATGAAGCCAACGATCCTTCTGCTATCATTGGAATTGTCCCTATTATCTCCCAAAGCAAAGTAGTGATCGGCTGGTACGACAAACTCTTTTGTTTCATCAAGAATCTCGTTATCTGATCTTTCAATAATCTCATAGGATCTTCCGTTAGGCAAAGTTTCAATGTACAAAAAACTGATTTCCTTATAAATTTTCCCATCAACAGTTCGATCAAATGTACGTTTTCCAACCTTCTTTCTGTCAACGAACGATCCATTGATGTGCAAAATTCCATTTTTCAAGCTAACGGTATCACCGGGAAGTCCTACGATTCTTTTAATATAATCCGTTTTATTATCAATCGGTAATCTAAATACGACAACATCGCCAGCCTTGGGTGAGGTAAAAAAAATACGTTCTGGAATAATTGGAGGGCTAAAAGGAAAAGAGAATTTACTAAATCCATAAGAAAACTTAGAAACAAAAAGATAATCGCCAACCAAAAGATTTGGCATCATTGAACCGCTTGGAATATTAAAAGGTTCATATAAAAAGGTGCGAAAAACAATTGCAAATAATCCAGCCAACACAATTGTCTTAACAGTATCTTTGAATGCGTTAATTTTAGACATTATCAGTACGAATATTTGAATGGGATGAAATGATAACAACCGCATAGGCAGTCGATTGATCATCACTCAAAGAAAGTTTAATGATAGGCTTTGATCCCTTGGGTAAAATTTCTTTTAATCTTTTCGCCGCACCCCCCTGAAGTCTTAATAGAGGCTCACCGAAAGATGAATTTGCAATTTTTATATCTTTCCAAAAAACTCCTTTACTAAACCCGGTGCCAAGCGCTTTAGAACAAGCCTCTTTGGCTGCAAATCTTTTTGCGTAACTTGCAATACGATTCTTCTGATTTTCAGAGCGCTTAATTTCTTCATTGGTAAATATACGACGTATAAAGCGAGTGCCAAACTTTTTGATAGTTTTCTCCACTCTACCAATATCGATAATGTCGCTACCAAGACCTACTAACATCTCTTAACCCCAAATTATTTTTTATAATATTTTCTTCTACAGCTTTGAATCAAATCTTTCATACGTTTTACTGACTCTCTCAAGCCTATAAATATGGATTCACTTATTAAAGAATGTCCAATGTTTAATTCAGTTATTTCAGAAATTTTTGCAATAGGTGTAACGTTATTATGAGTAAGGCCATGTCCTGCGTGACACTCAATCTTAAATTGTTTTGAGAATTTGGCAGCATCAAGAATTCTCTTGTACTCTTTTTTTCTTTTGCTGTTGTTGCAATCACTGTAACTTCCTGTATGAAGCTCAACAGCTGATGATCCAGTTCTACTCGCTGCTTCTATCTGAGAAAAATCTGGATTAATAAAAAGAGAAACTTTAATTCCCGCATCTTGTAGTTTCTTAATTTTTGGGCATAACCTAGATTCAAGCTTCAAAAGATCTAATCCTCCTTCAGTTGTCAACTCTCTCCTTTTCTCAGGAACCAAACAGCATGCATGAGGTTTATGTTTGATAGCGATCGATATCATTTCATTGGTTGGTGCAATTTCTAAATTTATTGGTCGGGATATATTTTGGAGCAATATTTTTAAATCTTTATCTTTTATATGACGCCTGTCTTCTCTTAAATGTACAGTAATGCCATCCGCACCGGCCCTTAGAACAATATTCGCTGCCTCCAGCAAATCAGGGTAGTCTGTCCCACGAGCATTTCTTAGCGTTGCTACATGATCTATATTGACCCCTAGACGCATACAATTAACAATTTATCATTTCTTTTATTGTTCTTTCCCACGAATCCGACTAACAGAATTGATTGTGGGCATCGCTCTCAAAGCCACGGTAATTTCTGAAAGATGTTTTACATTCTTCACTTCTACATCAACCAATATATTAAAAAAATCTCGCGCCCTGCTTGTAATCTTAAGATTAGAAATATTTCCCATATTCTTTCCTATTACTGTAGATAAAGTTCCGAGGCTACCAGCACGATTGGATAAAACAACCAGCAATCTTGTTGTATACGATCCATGTAAAGCAGAATCCTTTTCCCAAGCAACCTCCACTATATTCTCTTTAGTTTTTTTTCTTTTCAAAAAACCACACTCAAAGGTATGAAGTACTATTCCTTTTCCTTTCACGGATATGCCGGATATTCGATCACCTGGGATAGGACAACAACAATCCGCAAAGTGAATAGCTGAACCTAGCTCCAGACCCTTAATAGGTATATATTTTCCCTTCCCGTTCTTGTTCCATAAATTTTGTATAAATTGTCTGCTTTTTGATGCCCTAAATTTCTTGGGATCAAGTTTATTAATAATTTCCGTAGCGCGATGAAGCCCACCTCCCACGGAAGCGAAAAGATCATTTACCGATTCGCAGTGAAACTTTCCTATAATTTTTTTTAGCTTCCTACCACTAAAAACCATATCGTGTTTTGAGAAAGTGCTTTTCAGAATTTCCTTACCCAAGTCAATGAATTCTTTCTTTTGGCTGGTTCGAATATAACGCCTTATAGATGCTTTGGATTTAGCAGAAACTACAAAATTTTCCCAAGCCGGCGAAATGTTATAATTCTTTGAGCATACTATTTCTACTTGATCCCCGTTTTTTAATTTCGTACCGAGAGGAACTAATTTACCGTTAACTTTTGCGCCAACGCATCTATTCCCGACATCAGTATGAACAGAATAAGCAAAGTCTACAGGTGTAGCATTTTTTGGCATAGCAATAGGTTTTCCTTTGGGCGTGAAGCAAAAAACTTGATCATGAAACATATTTAATTTCGTGTGTTCAAGAAACTCTTCAGGACTCGAGCTATTTTCTAAGATATCAAGTAAATCACTTAACCATTGAAATCTTTTTCCGTCAGGAGGAGAGAGTTTTTGCTTATACAACCAATGCGTAGCAATACCTAATTCTGCAGTTTCGTCCATTTTTCGATCTCTGATTTGGATCTCTATTTTCTTTTTTTCAGGCCCAATAACACAGGTATGAATAGAGCGGTAACCATTTGGTTTTGGGGTACTTATATAATCCTTAAAAGCGCCGGGAACGGCTGAGAATTCTCCATGCATAAGACCCAAAGCTTTATAACAAGCCTCTGTGTTTTCAACGATAATCCTGTATGCGATAATGTCCGATATTTCTTCTAAATCAATTTCTTTCGAAGCCATTTTACGACAAATAGAATATGGCATCTTTTCTCTACCAAGAACTTTGCCGTTGATTTTAGCCTTTTTCATTAAACCATTGATAAATTTTATTGTTTTATCTAAGGAATCCTTCCCCTCTTTTCTTAACAAAGAAAACCTTCTGGTAATGGTTTTGTGCAAATCTGGATTAAGCTCTTCAAATGCAATTTCATTTAACTCATCACAAACATCCCGCATTCCCATTCTTTCGGCTAACGGGGCATAAACTTCCATCGTTTCCTGGGCAATACGTAATCTTTTTTCCTTTGAATCAAGAAAATTAAGCGTTCTCATGTTGTGTAGGCGATCTGCAAGCTTAACCAAAACCACCCTGATGTCGTTTGACATAGCCAAAACGAGCTTAATAAAGTTCTCTGCATATTCACTTTGATTCGACTGAACTCGTATTTTGGAGAGTTTGGTAACGCCGTCAACTAGTGTTGCAATTTCCTTTCCAAAGATTTTTTTTATTTCCTTATTTGTTTTTAACGTATCTTCCACGACATCATGCAGAAGCGCTGTAGTAATAGAAGCATCATCCATCCTCATTTCTGCTAAAATTGACGCGACTTCAATCGGATGTGAAAAATAAGGATCTCCGGACGCTCTTAATTGCGATCCATGGGCCTTCATCGCAAAAACATAGGCCTGATTAATAATTGCTTCATTAGAGTCAGGATTGTAAGATTTAATTCTCTCTATTAATTCTGCTTGTCTCATTGTTTTCCTGCCTTGAAAACAACATTAAATCTCAAAATAAGAGAATTTGACAGAAGAAAGTCAATTTTTGGGATATAGTAGAATCACTTGCGTTATTTCTTTTCTTCGATTGGCTTAATTGGTTCCTTTTCTTCATTCTTCTTCTTGCTTGGCGCCAACTCTACAATCTCATCCTCATCTTCGTCTGCCTCAACATATTTTTGAAGATCCTCAATAATTCCTTGTTCTAGATGCTTAGGATCTACAATGCTCTCAGAAATTTCACGCAGAGCAATTACCGGATTCTTATCATTGTCTCTTTCAATAGTCATAGGTGATCCAGAAGATAGTTGTCTCGATCTTTTGGAGGCTACTACTACAAGATCGAAACGATTCGAAATTGTTTTAATGCAATCCTCAACTGTAATTCGGGCCAATGTTTTACTCCTTTATATATTAAGCAAGATAGATGTATGGTTTCGATAACGAAAGATAACCAATTAATCGTTAATCTCAAGAACTTTTTGGCTTTTTGGAAGCTTTTTGATTAAGTTATCTAAATTTACCCTTAGTAAAGGATGGATCCAGTTTGGAGCAATATCCCGAAGTGGGAGCAAAACAAACGCCCTTTCATGCATGCTGTAATGTGGCAAAATAATACCATTCTTTTCATTCTTAACAACCTCATGATAAGTAAGCAAATCGAGATCTATTAATCGTGCCTCATTTCTTTCTTTGCGCACTCTTCCCATTTCTAATTCTATCTCTAATAATTTCTTTAATAACGTTTCAGGATCGTAATGTACCGAAACAGAAGCCACTCCGTTTACATACCAGGGTTGTTGAGAAACAGGTAATGGCGCACTACGGTACCACTTAGATGTTTTAAGAACCTTAATCGAATTTTTCTCAAAATACGTCAGGGCAAGCTTACAAATTTCTAATGAAGATCCAAACTTATCACTTGGCAAATTTGAACCGATTCCGACTAAAATCAAATGCCCCCCTCATAATTCAATAAACTTTAGATATCTAGAACCCTTTTCTTTTCTCTTTTCCACTCTTTTTCTTTAATGGTCTGCCTCTTATCTTTCTTCTTTTTACCGGTGGCTAAGCCCAAACTAACTTTTGCTAAACCTTTCTTATTGAGGTGTATATCAAGTGGAATAATAGTCTGTCCTTGGCGTGTAACTGCGCCAATCAGCTTGTTCATTTCTTTTTTTTTCAATAATAATTTCCTGATTCTTTCAGGCTTATGGTTTGCAAGATTAGCTGGTTTATAATGTGGTATATGTGAATTGACTAAAACTAACTCTCCCTCTTTGTCTCTTGCGTATGACTCATCAATGCTACCTTTGCCTTCTCTCAAAGATTTTATTTCAGTTCCCAAAAGCACAATTCCCGCCTCAATTGTATCAGTAATATCATATTGGAGGCGTGCTTTTCTATTCTTGGTAATGATCTTGGCCATTAATTTTACTTAGAGATCAACCCCGCTTTTATCATAGCGTCTTTAACAATCTGTTTGGATTCTTCTGCAATTTCTACCAAAGGCAGTCTCATATCTGGTAAACAATGTCCCAATAAGCTTAGTGCAAACTTAACCGGACCTGGGCTGGTTTCACAAAACATTGCTTTGTGTAAAGATTGCAAGCCAGCATCGATTTCTTCTAAGGTTTTTGTGTCTTGTTTGACCCATGCCTCATGAAGTTCAGAACATAATTTTGGAGCAACGTTAGCCGTTACAGAAATGCACCCAACTCCACCTTTTTCAAGAAAAGGTAATACCGTTTCGTCCTCACCAGACAGTTGACAAAAATTCTTACCTATAAGATCTACAACCTGTCCTGGTCTTTCTAAATCACAACTTGCATCCTTAATTCCTGAAATATTTTCTATCTTTGCTAGTCTTTCCAAAGTTTTCATATCCATGTCGACTACTGAACGACTTGGGATATTATATATATAGATGGGTAAGGAAGTAGACTCTGCTACATGCCTAAAATGTTGGAATAAACCCTCCTGTGTTGGCTTATTATAGTAAGGAGTAACGACTAAAGCAGCTTCAGCTCCTGCTTTTTGCGCATGCGATACTAATGAGATTGCCTCATCGGTTGAATTTGATCCGCAACCAGCCATAACTGGAACTCGTTTTTTAACAACCTCGATGCAAATCTCAGTAACCCTCATGTGCTCTTGATGGTTTAGTGTTGGTGACTCACCTGTAGTTCCACAAGGAACAAACCCGCGGGATCCTTCCGAAATCTGCCACTCAATAAAATCCCTAAATTTATCTTCATCGACTTTATTGTTTTTGAAAGGAGTAATAAGAGCTGTTATAGATCCTTTAAACATCTTTTTTCGGTAAACCTCTTTAATTTTACAAAATATAATTTAAACTGATGTAGTTTATTCTTACAGTTTACAGTAACAGGATCCTCATAAATTAACTTCCGATGATACAAAAAAATATATTAGCTATAAATATAGAGTATTGAATGAAAAAAACTACCGCTATTATTTTTCTAATAATTAGTAATTTTTTCTTTTACTCTCTTGTATCAACAATACAAGCAAAGGATGTGCCTGTTAACAAGACCCATAAGTATGCAATTATTTTTAAGGCCATAGAGGAAGAAAAATGGGAAATAGTTAAAACTCTTTCTTCAAAAATAAAAGACCCTCTGATTAGAGATTTCTTCACTTGGGTAAGGTTAAAATCATCGAAAAAACAAGGAAAATTCCAAGAATTTTCAAAATTCATTGAATCTCGAAGAAACTGGCCGAATCAAAGAACATTAAGACTAAATGCGGAAGAATCTATCTTCTCTCATGTACCAAAAACAGAAATGGTTGATTGGTTTAAGAAATATCCACCGATAACAACAACCGGAGAAATTCGATACGCCGAAGCGCTCTTTCGGAATCAAAAAACAGAAGAAGCAAAGCATATGATAAAGAAAATTTGGATTAACGGCAATTTTGCTTACAGACAGGAGCGCTCTTTCATAAAACTTTATCACAAAATGTGGGCGATGAAAGACAACATTACGAGAGTCGAAAGACTGAGTTGGGAAGGAAAAATATCTCCGGCCAGAAGAACACTAAACCGTATTAAAAATAAAGACTTAAAACTACTTTACGAGGCGCGATTTAGACTGAGGGCAATGAGAGGTGGAGTAGATAAAGCAATTAGCGATGTGCCTGAGTATCTTCTGTCCAATGAAGGGTTTCTTTTCGAAAGGTTTCGTTGGCGTGTGAGAAAATCAAGAAAAGACGCTGTTGATATTCTTGAAAACCTCCCAAAGAATCTATCTCATAAAGACTTATGGTGGAAAGAGATTCATAATCTAATAAGGCAGGAAATAAAAAGAAAAAACTTCAGCAAGGCCTATAACATAGCAAATAAAATTACTTTCGATAATGGATTATCCCTGGCAGATTCTGAGTGGATTTCGGGCTGGATAGCTTTACGTTTTCTTAAAAAACCAGAAAGGGCTATACATCATTTTCAAAGAATGTTTGAAAACGTTACCATGCCAACGAGCATTGCTCGTGCTTCATATTGGGCCGGAAGAACTCAGTTAGCGTTAGGAAATAACGAAACAGCAGACACATGGTTTAAAAAAGCAGGGGAACATTACACAACCTTTTATGGGCAGCTGGCGTTAGCTCAATCAAAAAAGGAGGCAACTACAGAAAAGCCCACTACCGATTCAAACAACAATACAAAATATAGTACAAATGAATTAATAAAAATAATCGATTTTCTTAATTCTATTGGAGAGAAAGATCACATGGAACCATTCTTTGTACACTTTTATGATATGGCGAAGAGCATAGACGAAAAAGAATTTATCATTACCAAAGCCCGTAAAATGAAAATCTATTATATCGTAGTTAAGCTTGGAAGAAAGGCAGTAAACAAAGGAATCAATTTTTCTCATCTGGCATATCCTATTCCCGAATTACTAAAATTAAAAAATAAAGAAGAAATGGCATTGGCGCTTTCAGTAGCAAGACAAGAAAGTAACTTCTATGAAAAAGCTATTAGTAGCGCATCAGCACTGGGAATAATGCAAATCTTACCCAGCACCGCCAAAAAAGTTTCTAGGAATATTGGAGTAAAATATTCCCGATCAAAACTAATAAATGATCCCAGTTACAATTTTAAGCTTGGGAAATCATATCTGATAGAGTTAATTGCCTTATATGAGAACTCCTATGTTCTGACCCTAGCGGGTTACAATGGTGGGCCCGGTCGAGTAAGAAAATGGATAAAAAATAACGGAGATCCAAGAAAATATAACATTGATACAATCGATTGGATTGAACTAATCACAATAAGCGAAACAAGGTATTATGTACAAAAAGTGCTGGCGAACTATTTCCTATATTTTAAATATTTTTTTCCAAATACAAAAATACATCAAATCAAAAATAGATTACGGCTCTAGAAAGGTAGACGATGAATATTTTATTTATCTTCTTAACAACACTTACAATTATAATCCCCGTTGATACAAAGGCTCAAATTGGCGGAAAGGCTAAAATCATAGATGGTGATACTATCCAAATAGGTGATAACAGAATCCGATTATATGGGATTGACGCGCCAGAATTGAAACAAGTATGTAAAATCAATGGCCGGAATTGGATGTGCGGAGAGGAAGCTGCGATGGCCTTAGCTTATGAAATGGCAAATCACTGGATTAGTTGCATTACTAAGGGCAAAGATCGATACGCAAGAACTTTGGCAATTTGCTTTAAAGCTAATATTGATATCAATAGAGAAATGGTAAAAAGAGGTTTGGCGTTAGCTTATAGAAAATATTCTAATATTTATATTGAAGATGAAGAATTAGCAAAATCAAACAAACTGGGTATTTGGAAAAGCAGCTTTATCAAGCCCTGGAATTGGCGAAAAAAAATAAATAATAAACAGCACGAATAAAAATAAAAAAGAAAGATTAAAGATGCTATTCAAAAGAAGGGACAAACCGCGTTTCTTTTTATTGCTCCGAAACCTAATCTGGCCAAAAAAAGGATGGCGAAGAGCGTTCAGATATAACGTGCATCGTATAAAGAGATTAAACGTTCCACCACGAAAAATAGCCATTGGTTTTGCTTGGGGGGCTGCGTTTGGTTTTACGCCTTTAATTGGCCTACACTTTATCCTTGCGCCTTTTTTTTCTTGGTTAACTGGCGGACACGTTATGTCTTCACTACTAGGGACTCTAGTCTGCAATCCGTGGACAGCTCCATTCATATTCCTCTTAATTTATAACGTAGGAATCTATTTTCTGGGCCATGAAAATACCTTTGCTGAGAATATAACAGGTCTTGAGTATTTTACGGAAAATTTCATGGTTTTTTTTAAGCCTATGCTCATAGGATCTATTCCAGTAGCTATTTTGATTTGGATAACCACTTTCTTTTTAATAAAACGAAGCATAAGCATTTACCACAATAGAAAAAGCGGACCAAACAAAAATACATCTACATGAAGTTCCTAATTTTTCAACATATATCGGTTGAGGGACTCGGATACTTTGAGGAATGTTTTAAAAAACATGGCATCGACATCGATATCCACGATTTTTCCAAAAAAGATTCCGATGTAACTCTTAAAGACTATGACTCTCTCTGGGTACTTGGGGGCCCCATGGATACTGATCAGGAAGAAAAATTTCCCTGGATGAGAACTGAAAAAAATTTAATTTCCGAAGCTGTCTTAAAAAGAAAAATTCCATTTATGGGGATATGTCTTGGATGCCAATTATTGGCAGAAACTTTAGGTGGCAATATTAGAAGGATGAAAAGACCAGAAATAGGCGTAGCAAACGTCACCCTACTGGATAAAGCATCGTCTTTGTTTCATAATTGCCCCAAAACTTTTAAGGCTCTTCATTGGCATTCCTACCAAGCAACTGACCTACCAGATGAGTGTGATATTTTGGCTAAATCAAATCTCTGCGATATACAGGCTTTTAGTTATCAAGATCATGCTTTCGGAATCCAATTCCACCTCGAGGAAACAAAAGATACGGTAGAGAGTTGGTGCACAGTACCTGAATATAAAAAATCTTTAGAACAAGCCCTTGGGTCCGATGGAATTAATTATATCAACAAAATAGTCCAAAATATCCTTCCGCAATCAAAAGAAATAGCAGAGTTGATCGTTAAAAATTTCATTAAGAAAATACATAAATAGAGAATGACATCGATTTTCCAGCCAGATTAACTGCGGGAATCTGGCGGAGCGGGGGAGATTCGAACTCCCGATACGGAAAAACCGTATGACGGTTTAGCAAACCGCTGCCTTAAGCCACTCAGCCACCGCTCCTAATTCCCGTATATCTACTAGCTCAACAAAAAGGTGTCAACTATCTATAAACCCTAATTAGAGAGCTCTTTCTTCAAAATCTCATTCACTTTAGCTGGATTAGCTTTTCCTGCCGTTAGCTTCATCACCTGACCAACAAAGAAACCGAATACTTTTTCCTTCCCATTCTTATATTCTGAAAGCTCATTGGGGTGATCTGAGAGAACCTGTTTTATGACTTTGGTTAGCTCTTTAACATCGGAAACCTGCTTAAGCCCCTTTTCCTCAATGATTGCTGCAGCCGCTTTTCCACTTACCGCCATGGACTCAAACACCTCCTTTGCAATCCTGCCTGATATAGTTCCATCTTGAATAAAGTCAATTAACTCACCTAAACTTTCCGGCAAAATAGGAGGATCTTCTATAGTCTTGTTTGTTTTATTTAAAAGAGCAAATAAATCCCCTATCACCCAGTTTGCAATTATCTTTGAATCCCTTCCCTTTGCGGCTTTTTCGAAATAATCCGCAATCGCCTTCTCGGAAACAAGCACGCCTGCATCATATGAAGATAGTCCGTAATCGTTAATGAATCTTTCCTTTTTCGCATCCGGTAGCTCCGGAAGATTTGCTTTAATTTTCTTAATAAAATCATCTGATATTTTTAAAGGTAACAAATCAGGATCTGGAAAATAACGATAATCATGCGCTTCTTCCTTGCTACGCATTGTGCGGGTCTCACCATTCGACGCATCAAACAATCTTGTTTCTTGAATAATCTTTTTTCCTGATTCTAGTAATTCAATCTGGCGCCTAGATTCAAAATCAATTGCTTGTTGTATGTATCGAATAGAATTTACATTTTTTATTTCACAGCGCGTGCCCAAATCTTCTCCTGGTCGTCTCACCGAAACATTTACATCCCCGCGCATACTGCCCTGCTCCATGTTTCCATCACAGGTGCCTAAATACATCAATATAGATCTGACTTTTCGAACAAAAAGACCTGCTTCTTCCGCTGATCGTATATCTGGATCAGAAACAATTTCCATTAAAGCAATTCCAGCCCGATTAAGATCTATGAAGGATTGTTTCGGATCCATATCATGAATACTTTTCCCTGCATCCTGCTCCAAATGAAGCCTGGTGATGCCAACTTTCTTACTTTGACCATCAGGCAAATCTAGTTCTATTAAGCCCTTTCCAACAATTGGTTTTGTGTACTGAGAAATTTGGTAACCCTGCGGCAAGTCTGGATAAAAATAATTCTTACGATCAAAAATGGAAATATTATTAATTTTTGCGTTTAAGCCTAATCCAGTCCGTACTGCTTGCTCCAAACATTTTTGATTGATAACAGGTAACATTCCGGGCATCGACGCATCAAGCAGCGAAACTTGACAATTTGGTTCTGCCCCAAACTTAGTAGAGGATCCAGAAAATAACTTTGAATTAGAAATAACCTGAGCATGAATTTCCAATCCAATTACAATCTCCCACTTATCTTTTTTTCCTGATACTAAGTTATTCATTTTTTTCATTTACAAGATTTGGATCAAAATTAATTCCTGAAGATTTCTCGATAACTTCAGCAACTTGAAAAACAGTCTGTTCATCGAAAGGTTTTCCTATAACTTGTAAACCGATAGGAAGATTCTCCTGATCTAGACCAGCGGGAACTGAGATAGCAGGCAAACCAGCTAAACTAGCAGGCACAGTAAGTACGTCATTTAAATACATGGCAATCGGATCGTCCATTTTCTCTCCAATTCCAAAAGCTGATCCTGGTGTGGTGGGTGTTAGAATAGCGTCTACTTTATCAAAAGCTTGATGAAAATCGTCGGCAATTAACTTTCTTACTTTTTGAGCCTTCAAGTAGTAAGCATCATAATAGCCTGCAGACAAAACATAAGTGCCAATGAATATTCTTCGTTTCACTTCATCTCCAAAAGCTTCTGCACGGGTTTTTTCGTACATATCTTGGAGTGTCTTTGTTGCTTCCGATCTGAACCCATATCTGACACCATCGTATCGAGCAAGATTTGATGATGCTTCAGCAGGAGCAATAATATAATATGTTGGAAGTGCATACTTTGTATGGGATAAAGATATTTCAGAAATCTTGACGCCGGAAGATTTTAACCACTCTATACCCATATCCCAGAGCTTTGCTAAATCAGGATTCATTCCATCGATACGATATTGTTTAGGGATACCTACAGTTAGTCCTTTAATGCTTTTCCCTAAACCCGATTCATAATCGGGAACGTTTTTGTTGATTGATGTAGAATCCTTCCGATCATATCCAGCCATCGCTCTAAGCATAATGGCGCTATCCCTAACGTTTCTGGTAATTGGACCGGCTTGATCTAAGGATGAAGCAAAAGCAATAATCCCCCAACGTGAACAACGACCATAGGTGGGTTTCATGCCCACGATACCACAAAAAGCAGCAGGCTGACGAATCGATCCACCAGTATCTGTTCCTGTGGCTCCAAGAGCTAAACGAGTCGAAACTGCAACCGCCGATCCTCCCGAAGATCCTCCAGGAACTAAAATTTTTTCCTTGTCTTTTCCTCTCCATGGATTCTGTGTTGGCTTAAAATAACTTGTAGTATTTGACGAACCCATTGCAAATTCATCTAAATTGGTTTTTCCTAAAAAAATTGCTCCACTCTTCAATAGATTCTGAGTAACAGTAGATTCATATGTCGGTGTAAAATTCTCAAGCATACGAGATGCAGCGGTAGTTAAAATCCCTTTGGTACAGAAAAGATCTTTTACGGCAATTGGGAGGCCTTCCATAATTCCAGCCTCTCCTCTTGTTCTCCTTTTATCTGATTCATCGGCCGCTTGAAGAGCAAGATCGGGGATTTCAGTAATAAATGCATTGAGATTCTTACAATTCTTAATCGCTTTTATGTGATCTTGAGTGATTTCTCGGGAAGAAAACTTTTTCTTTATCATTCCCTCTTTAGCTTCATATAACGAAAGTTGATTCAATTTTGACATAGATTACTCAATCACTTTTGGAACAACAAAATAATCCTCTTTGCTTTTTGGGCTGTTAGAAAGAATATCTTCTTTTTTTCTAGAATCAGAAATTTTATCTTCGCGAAGAGGCAGATCAACATCAACAACGCTTGTCATCGGCAAAACATTCTTTGTATTGACTTCCTGAAGCTGTTCAACCCAACCAATAATTTGCTCAAGTTCTTTTACAAGCCTACTCAAATCCTTTTTCTGAACCTCGATTTTAGCTAGAGAGGCTATCTTTTTGACCGTTTCTTCATTCATGCGAATCACATTTTCAAAGAAAAAAGTTTTTTTTTGTTTAATATGAAAATTAACTACTTTTTTATGAATGAAAAACTAACATTGGATATGCCGATCTGCAAGCCTATAGAAATAAAGAAACATATAAAGTCAAATCAACAGGTTTTGGCCTTGGATTTAGGAACAAAAAGAATAGGCGTAGCAATTTCAAATGGATCTTCTTTAATTGCTACACCGCTTACTACAATCAATAGAAAGAAATTTATATTAGATATTGAAAAGTTAACAGAGATAATAAAAGAAAATAAAGTTATGGCATTAATTATTGGTTTACCCTTGAACATGGATGGCACTGAAGGTCGAAAGTGTCAATCAGTGCGCGATTTTGCAAAAGAATTATTAACCAACATAGATATTGATCTGATGTTTTGGGACGAGAGGTTAACAACAAAATCTGCAAAATATATTCTTTCCAAAGGGAATCTCTCCAAAGGCAAAAAAAAGTTGGTTGTAGACAGAATAGCCGCAAGCTTGATACTTGAAAATGCTTTGGAATTTATAAAGAATAGCCATGACTAATATTATATCGTCACTTGCTCCGGTTTTCTTGCTAATCGCAACTGGGTATTTTTTAAAGAGATCAAAATTCTTAAGTCTCCAATTCTGGAGATCCTCCAGTAAGTTGACATACTATGTATTATTCCCTGCACTACTAATCAATACCTTGGCTTTCGCCGATCTTGAGCAAGAAAATATTCAACCACTCGTTGTTGCGCTGGGTCTCCCTGTTCTAGTTATTGCAGCAATCCTGGCATTAATCAATCGAGAGACTAAATTTGATGGCGCTACTTTTTCATCAATATTTCAAGGATCTATAAGGCCTAATACATTTGTCGCTCTTGCAATAGTTATAACAATTTTTGATGAACAGGGCCTTGTTCTAGCAGCTATAGCAATAGCAACTTTAGTTCCATTAGCTAACATACTCTCGGTAATAGTGCTTAGTCAGTATATAAAGAAGAACGACTCCACACCAAGTAAGCAAATGATTCAAATTCTGACTAATCCATTGATCGTTGCATGTGCGATAGGGCTTTCCTTAAATATAGGCGAAATTAACCTGCCACTATTTTCACAAACAATACTTAAATTTACGGGAAATGCTGCCATTGTTCTTGGTTTAATGTCCGTAGGTGCAGCCTTAGAAAAAATTCAACTCAAGAAAGATTTTGCTCCCATAACCATATCATCTATAATTAAACTAGTAATCATGCCCCTCATAACTTTTCTACTATTAAAACACTACCAGATCACCGATGAATTAATAATTTCTGTTGGTCTAATTTTTGCCGCAACACCATCGTCTGCAACCGGATATGTCATGTCACGTGAGTTAGGTGGTGACTCTGCCCTAATGGCCAAAATAATAAGTTCCGAAACAATTTTGGCCTCCGTTACGATGCCCAGTATCTTTTTTTTGTTATTAGTTTAGTATCTAAATTTTTATTAATACAATGAAAGAAACCAGAGAAAGCAAAAAGAGCAATCCGCTAAAAGGAATAGTGGTTTTAGATTTGACGCGTGTCCTCGCAGGGCCAACTTGTACTCAAATCTTAGGAGATCTTGGTGCAGAAATCATTAAGGTTGAGCGCCCCACTAAAGGTGATGACTCAAGAAGACTCGGACCTCCTTATATAAAAAACAGATCAAATAACGATCAAGAAAGTGCGTATTATCTTTCTGTAAATAGGAATAAAAAATCTATTACCGTTGATATCACCAAGGCAGAAGGTCAAAAACTTCTGCACAAACTAATTTCCAAATCTGACATCCTGATAGAAAACTTTAGAGCGGGAACGTTGACAAATTACAATTTAAGCTATGGGCAACTCAAAAAAAAATTTAAAAAACTTATTTATTGCTCCGTAACCGGTTTTGGGCAAACCGGTCCTTATTCTTCAAGAGGAGGATACGATTTTCTGGTACAAGGAATGGGTGGAATAATGAGCGTAACCGGAAAAGCAACAGGATCTCCAACAAAAATTGGTGTAGGAATATCAGATATAATGGCGGGAATGTACGCAACGATCTCAATCCTTGCTGCACTAAGGCATCGCGAAAAAACTAAAGTTGGTCAATATATCGACATTGCTCTCCTTGACTCTCAAGTAGCATGGTTAAGTTATATTGGGCAAAATTATTTAGTGTCTGGGAAGATTCCAAAGAGAATAGGAAACGATCATCCCAGCATAGTTCCTTATCGGGTATTCGAAGCAAAGAACGGTCCGGTCATTCTTGCTGTCGGCAATGACGAGCAGTTTAAAAGATTCTGCACATTTGCCAAACTATCAGAACTACATACTGATAGACGTTTTAAAACAAACTCTTTGCGAGTTAAGAATAGAAAAAAACTAGTAGAGATTTTAAAAAAGGTTATTAAAAAATATTCCATTAATTACTGGGTAAATGGCCTGAAAAAGGCTAATGTCCCGTGCAGTCCTATAAATAATGTCCGAGAGGTTTTTTCTGATCCACAGGTAAAATTTAGAAAAATGAAAATAAAAATGCCTTATTCATGCTCTAAAACTGGATCAATTAATCTAATAGGTAGCCCAATAAAAATGTCTGGTTCAAAAATTTCTTATAAATTAGCACCACCAAAATTAGGACAAGATACTGAAAAAATATTAAAAAAATTCACCAATCTTAATAAAAAACAGACCGAAAAACTTAGAAAACAGAAAATTATTTAAAAAAATTAACCAAATTACTTGCGTCTTTATGCCAATGAGGATTATATTGGCGTTTTAATGAGTTCTAATACTCTTAAAATCAATTTCCCACACCAACACTTGTTAGGTATCGAAGGCCTTTCAGCTGAAGAAATTCAGACCTTATTGAATTTGGCAAAATCTCACATAGAACAAAATCGAAAAACCAACAAGAAGCGAACGACCTTAAGAGGTCGCACTTTTGTTAATTTGTTTTTTGAAAATTCGACTAGAACACGCACTTCCTTTGAACTAGCGGGAAAACGTTTAGGGGCTGACGTTCTTAATATGTCAGTTCAAACAAGCTCAATCAAAAAAGGTGAAACATTAATCGACACCGCCATGACTCTAAACGCAATGCACCCTGATATTTTAGTAGTAAGGCATCCAGACTCAGGAGCGGTAAATTTACTTGCAGAAAAGGTTAATTGTGCCGTTATTAATGCAGGAGACGGTTGTCATGAACATCCAACACAAGCCTTGTTAGACGCATTAACGATTCAACAAAGAGTCGGAAAAATATCTGGACTGAAGGTAACAATATGCGGTGATGTCTTACATAGTCGAGTTGCCAGATCCAACATACATCTACTTAATATATTGGGAGCAGAAATTAGAATTGTTGCCCCCCCTACTTTAATTCCAAACGCTATTGAGAAAATGGGGGTAAAAGTTTTTCATAATATGGAAGATGGATTAAAGGATTGTGACATTATCATGATGCTAAGGCTCCAAACCGAAAGAATGAAAGGATTATTCGCTCCATCGATAAAAGAATATTTTAGATTCTTTGGCCTCGATCACAAAAAAATTTTAGCCGCAAAACCTAACGCTCTAATTATGCACCCCGGACCGATGAACCGAGGAGTTGAGATTGATGGTCAGCTCGCCGACGACATCGATAGGAGCGCCATATATGATCAGGTGGAAATGGGCGTTGCTGTTCGGATGGCATGTTTAGAGATAATTGCACTTAACCTTACAAAAGAGAAAAAGAATGTCGGAAAGAAAATTAGACCATAAAGACATATTATATAGTAACGCAAGACTTTTGGATCCTGCCTCAAATCTGGATAAAGTTTCTGATATTCTGGTCATTAAAGGGAAAATCGCTGATATTGGAAAAAGGTTAAAAACTCAGGGAACATCAAAAAATATAAAGACTGTTAATTGTAAAGGCATGTGCATATCGCCCGGACTGATTGATATGAGGACTCAATTGCGGGAGCCTGGCTATGAACACAAAGAAACCCTAGAATCAGGAGCAAGAGCTGCAGTAGCTGGCGGAGTAACAACGCTCTGTTGCTTACCTAATACTAATCCAATAATTGACAACGTAGCACTAGTCGATTTTATCAAACGCAGATCTATGCAGATGGGACTAGGACGAATTTACCCCTATGCAGCATTAACACAAGGCATGAATGGCGAAGAAATTACAGAAATGGGCCTGCTATCAGAAGCAGGGGCACTTGGCTTTACCGATGGAGAAAAAACAATATCCAACGCATTGGTGATGTTAAGAGCACTAAGTTATAGCAATGCCTTCAATGCTTTGATTATTCAGCACCCTGAGGAATTAGCTCTTTCTAACGAAGGGGTCATGAACCAAAGTGAAATCTCTACTCGACTTGGTTTAAGCGGCATCCCAAATCAGGCAGAATCTATTATAATTAATCGTGATTTACAGCTACTTGAATTGACAGGAGGCAGGTATCATGTATCCCATATATCTACCTCACAATCAGTTCGTGAAATTCGTCAAGCAAAAAAGAATGGTTTAAATGTTACCTGCGACACAGCCCCGCAATATTTTTCGCTCAATGATCTTGCTATCGAAGAATACAGAACATTTGCTCGCCTCTCCCCACCCCTGAGATCAGAAAAAGATAGATTGGCTATTATTGAGGGCATTCAAGACGGGACAATTGATGTTATTGCAAGTGATCACTCTCCACATGATGAAGATAGCAAACGTTTACCCTTTGCCCAGGCAGCAAACGGAGCTATTGGTTTAGAAACTCTTTTACCAATATCTCTTGAACTCTATCACAACAAGCAACTCTCTTTGCTGCAAACCCTTGAAAAACTAAGTTACGCACCTGCAAAAATACTGAATTTACCGGTTGGAAGAATGGAGAAAGGTGCCATTGCCGATTTAATAATATTTGATCCAGATAAGCCTTGGAAAATTGATGCGTCAAAATTCATCAGTAAGTCAAAAAACACTCCATTTGACGAAAGACCTACACAAGGAAAGGTTTATCAAACAATAATTGCCGGTAAGACGGTGTACACATCTGAGGATTTTTCGTAAAGGGTAATGCCTTTAATTGAATCTAAAATATTAGAAGTTCTTTTGTTCAGTTACCTTCTGGGCAGTTTTCCAAGCGGTGTAGTTTTCACAAAAATAGCCGGAAGTACCGACATACGTAAAATGGGATCGGGAAACATAGGAGCAACCAATGTGCTTAGGACCGGAAATAAATTTCTAGCGCTTCTAACGCTCATATCGGATCTTGGTAAGGGCCTCTTGGCAATTAAAATGGCGAATTTAATAGATCCAAGCATGAACATAACTCTGGTTGCCTCTTTAAGCTGCCTTGCGGGTCATATATTTCCTATTTGGATAAAATTTAAAGGCGGGAAAGGTGTTGCAACAGCAATAGGGATCTTGTTTGCTCTTTCTTGGCAAACCGCTTTAATAGTAATTGCCATTTGGTCAATTATCGCCGCGATTAGCAGATATTCTTCACTAGCTGCTCTTACAGCATTCACTACAGCTCCTTTACTGATGACGATTTTCGAGAATAAATTTCAATTCTTGGCCTTCTGTCTAACAATAATTATCTGGATAACGCACAAAAAAAATATTAAAAGGCTTCTCAAAGGGCAAGAAACTAAAATAAATCTACGAAAAAATAAAACAAACTAAGCTATTCTTCGAAGATTTTTTTTAAATAAAGCTTGCCTATTTCTTTTCTTGACAATATTTGTGTAGTGAAAGTGATGTGATCAAATGAATATTGTAGTTGTAGAATCGCCCGCAAAGGCAAAAACGATTAATGAATACCTAGGAAGCGACTTTAAGGTCATTGCTAGCTATGGTCATGTCAGGGATTTACCGAGTAAAACAGGATCGGTTAACCCAGATAATAATTTTTCAATGATTTGGGAAGCAGCTGTCCAATCAAAAAAACATATGGCAGATATTGCGGAATCGTTAAAAAACTCAAACCACTTATATTTAGCGACAGATCCAGATCGTGAGGGTGAGGCAATTTCATGGCATATAGTAGAAATACTTAAAGACAGAAAGTTACTAGATAAGGTCCAGATACATCGCGTAGTCTTTCACGAAATCACTAAGAAAGCAATTAAGGATGCGATTGCACATCCTAAAGAACTGAATAAAGATCTAATAGAAGCATATCTAGCAAGAAGGGCTCTGGATTACCTCTTCGGATTTACGTTATCTCCTATCCTTTGGCGAAAAGTTCCAGGCAGTAAATCAGCAGGAAGAGTTCAATCTGTTGCCTTAAGATTAATTTGTGAAAGAGAAAGTGAAATTGAACTCTTCAAACCAAGAGAATATTGGAGTATAGACGCAATATTTAAGACTGAATCAGAAAAAGATCTGAATGCCCACTTAACTAGATTCGATGGGAAAAAACTTGAAAAATTTTCCCTCTCTAGTAAAAAGGATGCAGAAAGTGTCGCAGAAAAATTGTCAGTTCTCTCTTATAAAGTGGAAAAAATAAATAGGAGAACTGAAATAAGAAGATCAAAACCCCCCTTTACAACATCAACATTACAGCAGGAGTCCTCAAGAAAACTTGGTTTAAGTGCAAAACGTACAATGCAGGTCGCTCAAAAGTTATATGAAGGCATCAATATTAGTGGATCTGTGCAAGGTTTAATTACGTATATGCGAACCGATAATGTTAATCTTTCCGATCAGGCGGCTAATGATGTTCGGAATCAAATCAAAGATCAATTTGGTGATTCTTATTTACCTAGAGAAAAAAATATTTACAAAAGCAAACTTAAGAATGCACAAGAAGCTCATGAAGCAATAAGACCGACAGACGTAAAGTTAACTCCTCAAGATCTAAAAAGTAATTTGGACTCCGAACAATCGGCACTTTATGAGTTAATATGGAAACGGACAATTGCTAGCCAAATGGAAAATGCGAAGTTAGAAAGAATAAATACAAGCATATCTTCCGAAGATAAAGAAAATACTTTTACCGCAACAGGCAGTATAGTTCTATTTGACGGTTTCTTAAAACTGTACAAAGAAGGGAAAGATGAAAACACCGGCGGCGATGAGGAAAGAGATGAAATATTTTTACCAGAATTAAAAGAAAACGAATTATTAAAATTAAATAAAGCTGATCAAAATCAACATTTCACGCAGCCCCCTCCCCGATATACTGAAGCAAGTTTAGTGAAAAAACTTGAGGAACTAGGAATTGGACGTCCCTCAACCTATGCCAGTATTATTGGCGTCCTTCAGGCAAGACAATATGTAAATTTTGAGAAAAAACATTTTATTCCAGAAGATCGTGGAAGAATAGTCACATCGTTTCTAGTAAACTTTTTTAAGCAATATGTTGAATATGATTTTACAGCAAAGATGGAGGATCGCCTCGATGGTATATCAAACTCTAAGGAAAATTGGAAAGATGTATTAAATAGTTTCTGGAGTGATTTTTGCAAGAATGTTGATAATACAAAAGACCTACCTGTTAGAAAAGTAATAGATACGCTAGATGCAGAATTGGGCGAACACTTTTTGCCAAAGAAAAGTGATGGGGGAGATCCTAGAAAATGTCCAAGCTGTAAAGATGGAAGGTTAGGAATCAAACTAAGTAAAACAGGTGGTTTTATTGGTTGTTCGAATTACGAAGACAACAAGAAAGGATGTAATTTTACAACTCCGCTCGAGCATTTTGGATCATCAGGGAACGGCAATTTAAAAAAATATCCCATCGAATTGGGAAAAGAGCCAGAAACAAATAAAGATGTAAAAATTAAAAAAGGGCCTTATGGCCTCTACGTTGAGCTTAGCACCGAATCGGATAGCGAAAAACCTAAACGCATGAGTATTCCAAAAAATTTAAACGCTGAAGAAATCAATCTGAAAAAAGCTCTAGAATTACTTAGCCTTCCAAGACTAGTTGGTCAACATCCTGAAACTAAAAAGGATATTCACGCCAGCATAGGGCCTTTCGGTCCATATATAAAACATAATGATGCGTACAAGTCACTCAAAGAAGATGATGTATTAACTATCGGTCTTAATCGTGCGGTGGAGCTGATTGCTCAAATAAAAAATAGAGGATCGGGTGCATCTCGTGCGCTCGGAGAGCATCCAAAAAATAAGAAAAAGATTTTTATAAAAAATGGCCGATATGGACCATATATTAAATTCGGATCAATGAATGTGAGTATACCAAAGGGCATGGATGAGAAAAACATAACGATTGATGAAGCGGTCTCTCTTATCAAGAAAAAAGGGGCAACGCCTAAGAAGCGGAAAGAATCTAAGTGATAGTCTAAAGTTTTATATTGCGTAAAAATAAAATAAACCTCCCTCCCCCAATGTTGAAGAAAAAAGTTCTTCAGTACATACAAGAATGCTCACATAGCATCAGCAAAAATCAAATAGCGAGATTTTTAAAGGTGCGAGGAGATAATAGAATTAGTCTAAAAAAAATATTAAATGATCTAATAAAAGAAAGTGAAATTAGAAAAGAAAAAGGAAACAGATATTGTTTGTATACACAGCTACCGAAAACCTTAGTGACAAAAGTTGTTAATATTAATGATGATGGGGAAATTTTTTGCACACCTCTCGAAGAAACCACACAAAGCCAACCACCTACAATTCTTTTGGAGCCAAATGATAAAAAAAATAACCAGGTCTCGATGGGAAGCAAAATACTAATAAAAATCAAAAAAGATAGAGGACAAATCATGCTAGGAAAGATATTAAAAATAATTGACAAAGAAAGGGATCAAATCGTTGGGGTCTACTGGGAAACAGCACAAGGTGGAACAATTCAAACAACGAACAAAAAAGAGAGATTCAAATATTTTGTTAATAAAGATGATTCTGGGGGTGCTCAAAGTGGGGACATCGTAATAGCCGAAACTAAACCCGGAAGATATTTTGGATCGCCCACCGCAAAGGTTTTAAAATCCCTACAAAATTTTAAAAAACCTGGATCTGCTAGCCTAATAGCGATAATGAATCAAAAAATTCCAAATATATTCCCTAAAGAAACTTTAGATGAAGCACAGAAGGCAAAATCAAAAATTTTCACAAATCGAAGCGATCTCAGAAAAATACCTCTTGTTACAATAGATGGTGAAGACGCTAAAGATTATGATGATTCGATTTTCTCAGAGGCCGATCAAAATAAAAACAACAAGGATGGGTGGCATATAATAATTGCTATTGCTGATGTGGCCTTTTATGTACGATCTGGAGGAGAGCTAGATCATACCGCACGTGAACGTGGAAATTCAACCTATCTGCCTGATCAGGTAATCCCTATGCTCCCAGAAATATTATCAAATGGTCTTTGTTCTTTACAACCAAACAAAGACCGCGCATGCATCGCCATACATATTTGGATAAATAAATCGGGTGAAATGATTAATACTCGATTCGAAAGAGCTTTAATGAAATCTTGCGCACGTCTAACTTACAAACAAGCTCAGTCTGCCCATGAAGGCAAAACAGATAGAATTACAAAACCAATAATGGATACCGTAATCAAACCCATCTACGGTGCATACCAAGCTCTGCTAGAAAAAAGAAAAGAACGAGGGACAATTGAAATAGAAATACCAGAAAATAAGATTGTGTTTGACAAAGATGGAAAAGTAGACTCTGTGGCGATAAGGGAAAGGCTAGACAGTCACAAACTTATTGAAGAATTTATGATTTCCGCCAATGAAGCCGTAGCAAAAGAACTATCAAGCAATTATTATCCATGTATTTTTAGAGTGCACAAGCAACCAACAGAATCAAAGCTTGAAATATTAGAATCTACTTTATCTACTTTAGATATTCACTTGCCAAAGAATATAAAGCCAAAGCCAAAGCACTTCAGAGATATTCTTGATAAAGCAAAAAATAAAAATGTTTTTACTTTGGTAAATGAACTTGTGCTGAGATCACAATCTAAGGCTGAATACAGTCCGCAGAATACCGGGCACTTTGGGTTAGGATTAAGAAATTATACACATTTTACTTCGCCGATTAGAAGATATTCCGACTTAATAGTTCATCGCGCTTTAATTTCCAAGTTAAAATTAGGAAGTGATGGACTAGACAATCCAACAAAATCTAGATTAGAAGAAATATCTGCTCACATATCAGAAACTGAAAGAAGATCAGAAGCGGCCGAAAGAGAAGCCTTTGAACGTTTCATGGCTAACTTTCTTAAAAAATACACAGGGAAGGTTTTTAAGGGAATTGTAAGTGGAATAACTAACTTTAATATATTTGCACGGATCCCGCAATATGGCATTGATGGTATCATTCCATACAGAAGTGTGAGGAGGCACTATCGTTTTTTTGATCAAAAAAAGCAAATTTTAATAGGGCGAAATGGTCAACATTTAAAACTAGGAGAAGAAATAAAAGTAAAGATTGAACAATCAGATCACATCACCGGAGGATTAATTTTAAGCTTAGCTTAACCAAGAATCAACAAGGTGATTTTTCAAAAATCTCTATTTCTTTCATCATCGCAACTAAACTGAAATCGTCTTGATCTAATAAAAACCCCAGGACTACACCATCTTTATTTAAATACAACGTAACCTCATGCTCAGGAACTATGCTTTCTTTCTTTAGAGAGAAAAACCCCTGACGAATAGACCAATAGTTTTGATCAATAAAATCTAGTGTATGCGCTTCACGATTTTTAATAGAAAAGTTAAATTTTTCTGACCCATTTTTTCTTGTTCCTATTAAAGCGTTGATCTCAAAAGAACCATCATCGGATCCGCCATCAAAAACTATTCTGTTTAACGTTCTTTTACCAGCAATAGCCGCTTCTATTAACATAACCAGATGATTCATTGGAAAAATAATATTACTTGGTAGAAGAGAGTGTTTGCCGGAGGGAATACTATATGATACTCCTCCTGATTTTTCGTTCCTATCTGCCGAGCCGACATATTTGGCAGTTATACTTCCATTAAACCTTGAAACAAAATCAAATTCATATTCTTTTCCATCTTTTGACTCAAGGCCAATAATATTAACTTCACTATTGACTTCAGATCCATTCATATCAGTTAGTGTAACATTAATTTTTTGACCTGTAGCCCACCCCTTCTCACACACATCATTCATTTCTATAACCACCGATCCGTCAGCCTGAACAATCCTTTGAAAATTAGAAAGATTATCTTTATTTATCTTTATTTCATAGAGTGCTCGATGTGACAGAAGACTCCCGGCCAAAGCAATAGAGTCGGGCTTAAATCCAAAAAGTAGCGATATTAATAAAAAGTAAAAAACTAAATTTTTAATATATGTTTTCATTAAATTTATTCATCTTTCTTCTTGCTAGCAATAGTAATACCCAATTCTTTCAATCTCTTTGGATCAATCTTAGATGGCGCATTCATTAATAAATCCTGGGCTTTCTGATTCATTGGAAATGCTATAGCTTCCCTTATATTAGGTTCTCCAGCAAGCAGCATAACAATTCTATCTATACCAGGAGCGCAACCTCCGTGTGGAGGTGCACCGTATTTGAATGCGTTAATCAGCCCTGCAAACTGAGAATCAACATCTTTTTTTGAATAACCAGCAACCTCAAAAGCCTTATACATTATTTCAGGAATATGATTTCTTATAGCTCCGCTAGAAAGTTCAACACCATTACAAACGATATCATATTGCCAAGCTTTAATGTCCAGCACATCTTTAGTTTTGAAAGCATCAATACCTCCTTGCGGCATAGAAAAGGGGTTATGACTAAAAATAATGTCTCCAGTTTCTTCATCCTTTTCATACATAGGATAATCCACAATCCAGCAAAAGGAAAACCCATTGTCTTTTATTAATTTAAGATCTTTAGCAACTTTCTTACGGACAATACCGGAAAAATTATTTGCCTCTTTTTCAGAATCACAAACAAAGAAAACAGAATCTCCCTTATCTAAGTTCGCCGACCTCTTTATTTCATCAAGTTTTTCGTTTTCGAGATTCTTTGCAATCGGACCTTTTGCGGATTCCGCAAAGGAAATATATCCTAACCCAGCTTTCCCCTCTTCCCTAGCCCAGTTATTATACTTATCAAAAAAGCTTCTGGGCATCTCTGAGGTTTTAGGCGCAGGAATACCACGAACAACACAACCCTTTGCTATTTTGTCTGCAAAAATTTTAAAATTAGATCCCCTAAAAATATTGGTCAGATCAGAAATAATAATTGGATTACGTAAATCGGGCTTATCCGTTCCATATTTTAGCATTGCTTCGTGAAAAGGAATCTTCGGAAACGGCGGTTTAGTAACTGACTTTTCATTACCGAATTCCTCAAAGATTCCAGAAAGAACAGGCTCAATTGCGGAAAAAACTTCTTCCTGTGTAACGAAAGACATTTCAAAATCAAGTTGGTAAAATTCTCCTGGAGATCTGTCTGCTCTTGCATCTTCATCACGAAAACAAGGAGCTATTTGGAAATAACGATCAAAACCAGCGACCATGAAGAGTTGTTTAAAAAGTTGAGGAGCTTGAGGAAGAGCATAAAACTGCCCACGATGTATTCTGCTAGGAACCAAATAATCTCTCGCTCCTTCAGGCGAACTTGAGGTTAAAATTGGTGTTTGAATCTCCAAGAATCCCGACTGAGTCATTCTTCTTCTAATACTAGATATAACATTCGATCTCAAAATTATATTTTTATGTAACTTCTCTCTACGTAAATCCAAAAATCTATATTTTAAACGTAAATCTTCAGGAGAATCATCATCCACAGCAACCTGGAACGGAATGACATCTGCGGAACTGATTAAATCAACTTTTGTGATTTTTAATTCAACTCCACCGGTCGGTAAATTCTTATTAACAGTTTCCTCATCTCTAGATGCCACCATTCCTTCAAAAGTAACAACGCTTTCTGAATGTAATTGCTCGATCTTACGAAACTCCGGATTCTTTACTTCTATAACACATTGGGTTAAACCAAAATGATCCCGTAAATCAATAAATAATAAATTTCCATGATCTCTTTTTCTGTGAATCCAACCCGACAATTTAGCAGATGCCCCAACGTCCTTTGGTCGGAGCTCATTACAGAGATGGGTTCGGTAAATATTTCTCATTCTTCTTACCCGAGATTCTGATAATTATTATTAATGTTTCTGTCTTAACGCGCTTAAAAACAGTAAAGTTAACCTATATTCACAAATTCGATCAAAAGTATATACAAGTTTTATGCATTTATTAAAAAAAGATACCGAAATAAAAAAATTCTGCCTCCAAGCCCGTAATGAAAGATTTATCGCTATAGATACGGAGTTTATGAGAAGCAGAACATATTGGGCAAAATTATGCCTAATACAAATCGCAACTTCAAAAAAAGCTGTAATTATCGACGCATTAACGGGCGTTAAGCATTTAGAACCTGTAAAAAGATTGTTGATTGATCCAAAGATATTGAAGGTATTCCATGGCGCAAGACAAGATCTTGAAGTTATTTATCATTCCTTGGGAAAAATACCAAAATCAATATTTGATACTCAGATTGCAGCTATGGTTTGTGGTTTTGATCATCCGGTATCTTATGCAAAATTGGTATCTAAATTAATAAGGATTAAACTCAATAAAAAAGAACGTTCTTCAGATTGGTCCCTAAGACCCCTAACGAAAGGACAAATTAAATATGCACTTTCTGATGTTATATATTTAAAAAAAATTTATAGCGTGTTGCTAAAAGTTTTAGAAAAAAACAAAAGACTATCCTGGATTAAAGATGAAATGAAAAGTCTGCAAAAAAAAGAGAACTATATGATCAAACCAAAAGAAGTTTGGAAAAAAATAAGATTTTCAAAGAAACCAAAAAATGAAATCAATATAATCAAAAAACTTGCAGAATACAGGGAACTGCAGGCTCAAAATCAGAATCTTCCAAGAAATTGGATTCTAACTGATAGAGAGATACTTCAAATAGCTAGAATAAGGCCAACAACCCAAGAGGCAATTCATGAACAGGGGTTAATCTCCGAAAAGAACATTAGGAAGAATGATCTTGAAAGGATAATTAAAATTGTCAATTTAACCAAGAAAGCTATCAAAGAAAGAAAAGGAGCAAAAAAACTGAGCCAAAGAATCACAGCGAATGAATCAATTAAAAACATGTTAATATTATTATTAAAATTGAAATGTAGAAAACATGGTATAGCCGAAAAAATGATTGCAACTAATAACCAGATCCAAAATATCGCTTCTGGCAACTACAAAAAAGTACCCGCACTACTGGGTTGGAGAAAAGAAATATTTGGGAATGATGCGATAAGGCTAAAGAAAGGCGAAATTTCGCTAAAAATTAGTAGAGGAAAAATAGTTTTGGCAGAATAATCGAAAATTCCGCTAATCCAAATAATCTTTTAGAATGCTTCGGACAAAGGGAATTGTTATTTTTCTTTTTTGATCTAACGCCGCATTATCCAATTCTTTAACAACTTTATTTAATGATGAAAAGGATCTTTCAATCCTCTTAAGCAGAAAAAGGATAACGTCATGATCAACTTTTAATTGTCGATCAAAAAAAAGCTTTATAAGAACAGCCCCTAATAAATCATCATCTGGCTCATTAATTTCAAAAGATGGAATGGAGTTAAGTCTCGATCTTAGATCAGGAAGAGTGATGGACAAGTTTCTAAGACTTGATCTTAAGGTAATTAACAAAAAAAATTTTTTTTCATTTAGCAGATTATAAAAATGAAGAATTTTTTCTTCTTGCGCAGGGGATTTTAAAGCAGAAAAATCTTCAAGAACAAAGGATCTATAATTATCAAAAATTTTTTCAATTGGTTTTTCCAAAATTTCCTTTACCCCAAGAAACTTTGCTTTACTTCTTAGACTCCAAACATTGGCAATATGAGTTTTACCACAACCTCTTGGCCCAAAAATTATTGCGGAAGAGCTGTCCCAATTAGGCCACTTATCTAAAAAATCAACAGCATATTTATTGCTATTGGTAACCAAGAAATCCTCCCGACCCACAGCCTTACGCGATTCGAATCGGAATTTTAATTGTAAATTATCCCCATCTCTATGATTGGAGGCTGATTCTCGAAGAGTCATTTTTCTAATCTCGAAACCATCTTAACAAATAGCCTCCACCAGAAATAGCGGTTGTAATAGCAACAAAGAAGATCAAATAATTTTTTATCGAGCTCAATGCAGGCAAACCAAAAGATAGCTCTGCCAACACAAGAACGATTAATAAAATCTGAAACAATGTATTCACCTTACTAATCCTTAATGGATCAAGCAAAAGATCTTTATCGGTAAATACGTTATTCACAATAACTCCACCAACAATTAAAAGATCACGAAATACAACTAATATAACAATCCACTCATCCAAAAGGCCCTTATAACCAAGTGAAAGATAAACAGCGACCAAAAGCACCTTATCGGCAAGCGGATCTATGTAATTGCCCACTTCACTTCCCGCCTTAAAGGTTCTGGCTATAAACCCATCTACAGCATCGGATATTGCTGCAAAAACAAAAAGTATGAAAGAAAAGGAATACAAACCTTTTATAATCAGCCAAACAATAATAGGGGCTGAAAGAAGCCTAAATAAACTAATTATATTTGGTAGATTTTTCAATTCATTAACTCTGTATTACTTTTTTATTACTTTTTTGCCTTCTTCAAAAACCAAACCTCTTGTTCTTTACTAAGATCCAAATAATTTTGCGAAAAGGCTAATTGAAGCTGAGAGGCGTTCCCGACATAATCTATTGTAAATTTTATTTTATTAGAATTTAGAGAGTTAATTTCTAACTTTCTAACAAGAGAAATCGTCTTGATTTTAGTTAAAATACTTATCCAGTCATCCAAACCGTCGACATCTACAGCCACAGATAGGGTGTTTTTCTTTCCGGTATTTCTTATTAAGTTAACATATTTCCAATCGTTAATGATTTTCTCCGCAGATGCTTTTGCTGCTCTAGAAAAGAGAGAATCCATATTTTCCCCCTGATCTAAATCAAAAGATAAAGTTGCAGAGAGATCCTCAGCATAACCGGTGCTGTAATGAGCAATCTTAACCTCTAGAGAAACATTTCCTCTTAACGAGTCATATTTCACAGAAGCAAAAGCAACTATGGCTTGATCTGTTTGATATTTTTTAGCAATTGACAAAATCCTATCTTCATCGCCCGAAAGAGCCTGCACAGGGCCAATCTCAGAAAAATCTAGGAATCCTCCTTCGGAACTAACAAATTTAGCCAATCCAGACTTCTTGGAGAAATTATCCCAGGCAATTTTCCATGGATTATCTTTCTCCCAAAGATAAAAAACTCCGGATATTTTATAAACGGGTATAACCAAGAATGGTTTTGCCGAAGATTCAGAAAAATTTAAATCATTCGTGGTCAATAAATTTCTGATTGAAGAATCCTTAAAGCGAAAGGTAAGAAGTCCAATATAACGAACATTGGACAATTTTTCCTCTTCTATCTCAAAACCTATTAAAAAATTTTCTATCTCATCATCCGCCATATCAGGTAATTTTTCATAATCAACTTCAATAGTTAAGCGTTTGAGTAATTTTTGGAAAGCAGCACGCATACCCTCCTTAATAGCCAAGTCCTTAGCAACAAAAGATGAGTTTGCGGTAACATCTACGGAAATATTCCTTACAGTAAACGTATCATTAATTTCTGAATGGGCTGGATTAATAAACAAAATTGGTATACCTATGAGAAGACAGAATAAAAAAAAGACTGGATTTCTTTTTTTAGACAAAAGTAGTAACGAAGATTTGTTTTTATAAACGAACATAAAATCTAAATTCATAGTTTATATCATATTTAACACTTAATTCTTTTCCGTGGGAAAAATAATTTCAAAAAATTACAGGTCTGCTGGTGTAGATATAAAAAAAGCAGAAAAGCTTATAAAGATAATTGCCCCTATCGCTAAGTCAACAAAAACGAAAGGATCGGATGCATCCTTAGGTGGATTCGGTGGAGTCTTTGATCTATCTAAAACTAAATTCAAGAAACCTCTTTTGATTGCCTCAACGGACGGTGTTGGAACGAAACTAAAAATAGCAAATATTTTTGGCGAACACAAAAACATAGGGATAGATCTTGTTGCTATGTGCGTAAACGATATTATTGTACATGGTGCTAAGCCATTGTTTTTCCTTGATTATTTTGCAACAAATAAGCTAGAGATTAATAAAATGAAACAAATAATCTCTGGAATAGCGGCAGGATGCAGGAATGCTGGATGCACATTAATCGGTGGAGAAACTGCTGAAATGCCAGGTATGTACAAAAATAATGAATATGACTTATCTGGATTTTCTGTGGGTGCCGTAGAACGAAATAATTTATTAAACGGAAACAAGGTAAAAAATGGAGATATCTTGATAGGATTGAAATCAAACGGTATTCACTCAAATGGGTTCTCTCTAATACGAAAATTAATGAAACAAAAAAAAATAAATTTATTTAAAAGAGTTCCTTTTAAAAAAAACGAAGTTCTTGGAAAGATACTTCTGAAACCTACAAAAATTTATGTAAAAACCTGTCTAAGTCTTATTGCTAAAGGATATATAAAATCTATGGCACACATTACTGGTGGTGGACTAGTGCAAAATATACCACGCACCATTCCGTCTAAGTTCGGCGCAAAAATTGACTGTCAGCAATGGAAGCTTCCTGCAATCTTTAAATGGATCTCTGATGTTGGAAAAATTCCTCTAAATGAAATGATGACGGTTTTCAATTGTGGAATAGGCATGGTTATCACTATACATCCGGATAATATAAAAAACGTCATGAAGATTCTAAAGAAGAACAAACAAAACGCGATTCGGATTGGAGAAATTACGAATCAAAGAAAAGGAACCTCAAGAATTCAATTCGTAAATGTAGAGGCATGGAAAAATTAAGAACAGCAGTTTTCATCTCAGGGCGTGGGAGTAATCTACAAAATCTAATAAAAAGTTGTGGTAAAAAGAGCTTTCCCGCCAGAATCTGCTTAATAATATCCAACAACCCTAACGCAAAAGGATTGGTTTATGGAAAAAGGGCAAAAATTCCAGTCAAAATAATTAGCCAAAAAAACCACAAAATACAAAAAAATTTTGAAAAGGAGATTAATAATGAGCTTTTAGAGCATAAGATAGAATTTATCTGCCTAGCAGGATTTATGAGGATGCTCTCAAACTATTTTATCAATAAGTGGCCCAGTAAAGTTATTAATATTCATCCATCACTTTTGCCGTCATTTAAGGGTCTTAATGCCCAAAAACAGGCAATCCAAGAAGGTGTTAAAGTTACGGGTTGCACTGTTCATTTCGTTAACAGCAAGATGGATAACGGACCAATTATTATTCAGGCTACGGTTCCTGTATTTACAAACGATAACGAAGAAACTTTATCAAAACGCATACTAAGCGTAGAACACAAAATATACCCAGAAGCATTAAGATTGGTGGCAAAAAAAGAGATAAAAATATCCCGAGGAAGGGTGTTCATTCAAAAAAAGGGAAATTAAAAAGATTGTGATGATAAAACCCTTCTACTAAAAAATAATAACTTTAAATATGGTTTTTTTGCTTGTAAGATTGGGAAAATTTATAAAAGAAGAGGATATTCTATGGAAGACGGGCATCATAAAAAGGGTTGGGAAGATTTTAAGACATTTACTATATATGGCTGCATCGGTGTAGTGATTCTCGTAGCGTTGATGGCGGTATTTTTAACAGAAAGAACTCCCGGTTAAACTCACTAAGACAGAACCTCTAGATTGTTAAAGAAAAAAGCAATCTCCTTGATTGAACTCTCTTTGCAGTCTGATCCATGGACGGAATTTTCCATCTTGGACTCTGCAAAATCCTTTCTAATGGTCCCATCCTCTGCGTTTGCGGGATTGGTCGCACCCATAATTTTTCTATTCACTGAGATGGCACCTTTTCCTTCTAAGATTTGAGCAACAATTGGGCCTGATGACATATAATCACACAAAGGATCATAAAAAGGCAGGCCCTTATGTATTTCATAAAACTTCTGGGCTTGTTTCCTGCTCAATTGAACCCTTTTCTGAGCAATAACTCTTAGGCCAGCTTTTTCGAACCTACTATTTATCTCGCCTGTAAGATTCCTTCTAGTGGCGTCAGGTTTAATAATCGACAATGTTCTTTCAAGCGACATTTAAAAAAATATCCGTAATTGTTAAAATATTAGATTCTATAGAAAAAAATAATCATATATCTTTTGCTGTAATCCATTTTCCGTTTTCGTTTTGATGATAAAAGTTGTGCTTTATTTTTTCAATTAAACATTTCTCTTTTTGTAGCTTCGCTATTTTTAACATTAATGTGTTTCTTTTACTAAAAATAAAAAAGCATTTCTCAAAATTTTTACTTCCTTCATTAATAAGAACATTGATCGAAATCAGGTAAGAAGAGTTATTAGGATTCTCAAAAATATTAGTTAACCATATCGGTTGATTTTTAGGATCTCCGTTCACCTTACTTCCATGTGGAATAAAAGAATTGGTGGAAATGGTCCACAATTGTTGATTTAAATACTTCAGCTGATCTTGATCTTCAACAATAACTACTGCTCTTTTTTTAAGAACTAAAATTTTCTCTAAAAGCTGAGAGAGAAATTTTTCTAAGGGTTTAGATCCAAGGTCATAAAAATTGAATTCAACCATCTAATCAAGATTCTATTCTTCTTCATAAGATTCTGATATTAGACGGCTTAATAAATGTACACCGTATCCAGTTGCGCCCTTGGGGACAGTGTCCCTGTCTTTACTTGCCCAAGTTACACCTGCTATATCAAGATGTGCCCATGGTGTCTTATTGACGAAACGCTGAAGAAATTGAGCTGCCGTTATACTGCCAGCCCCTTTTTGGTTCGTAATATTCTGGATATCGGCCACTGGGCTATCTAGTAATTTGTCATAACTATCACCAAGAGGTAAACGCCACACTTTTTCACCAACCGCTAATCCTGCACCTATAATTTGATCCGAAAGATTGTTATCGTTAGAAAACAAGCCAGAATACTCCTCACCCAGAGCAACGATTATAGCGCCAGTTAAAGTTGCTAAATCTACAATAAATTGAGGTTTGAAACGATTCTGGCAATACCATAAAGCATCAGCCAGAACCAATCTACCTTCAGCATCAGTGTTCAAAACTTCTATGGTCTGGCCAGACATAGAAGTGACGATATCACCAGGTTTAACTGCATTCCCGGAAGGCATGTTCTCTACTAAACCAACGACCCCAACCGCATTAACTTTAGCCTTTCTTCCTGCAAGTGCCTTCATTAAACCAATTACTACACCCGATCCCCCCATATCATATTTCATCTCTTCCATACCATTTGAGGGCTTAATTGATATGCCGCCAGTATCAAAAGTAACGCCCTTACCTACAAATGCCACCGGCCTTTTTCCTTTTCCCTTTTTCGAACCGTACCATTTCATTACAACTAGTTTTGATGACTTTTCACTACCTTGGCCAACGCAAAGCAAAGAACCCATCCCCAATTTCTTCATTTTAGCCTCATCGAGCACCTCAACTTTTACTCCCAATTTAGATAATTTTTTTGCTTCATTAGCCAAAGTAGTTGGATAAATAACGTTAGACGGCTCTGAAACCAAATCTCTAGTTAAAAAGACACCATCTGTTACTTTATTAATTTTAGAAAATGCATTCTTAGTACGCAAAGGATCGTTAACTAGAAAATTAACCACTTTCAAGGAGTTTTCTTTTCCATTATTCTTTTTTGAAAAGTATTTATTAAATCTATAAGATCTTAATCTCAGGCCAGTAGCTAAGTAGACAAATTTCTCTGTTAATTTTCCTTTAATCGAATCTAAAAGAATCCATGTAGTCTTCTCGTTCTCACTGTTAAGTTTTTCACAAATTCCTCCCCCGACAGACTGCATGAGTAATTCGTCAATTTTTTCTGCTTTGCCCAAACCAACTAACAAAATCTTTTCAATATTTAGTGCCTTAGGCGAACGAATGAAGAGGAAATCTCCAACCTTCCCTTTAAAGGAACCAGATTTCAAAGCGCTGATGATTGATCCCCCGATCAAGGAATTAACTTGTTTCGCAGAAGCGGTTAATTCATTACCCTCAAAAATACCTAAAACAAGGGTTCCTGAAGATAGCTTTGAAAAAGATTTTGATATAAATTGTATTTTCATAAAAAAACAATGCTAGTATTTTAAATAGTGATTAATGCAAAAATTAACAAGTTATATTTTAAAAGATTTATTTGTTGCCTTCTTAATTATAACCGTAAGCCTACTCTGCCTGATTTGGCTAATACAATCTATGCGTTTTATCGAACAAATTCTCAATGAAGGTATACCCGTATCTATATTCTTTGAACTCTCAGCTTTAGTCATACCAACAATATTGTCACTAATACTTCCTTTTACCTATTTTGTCTCGATACTTTACGTTTACAACAGATTATCCAGCGAAAGTGAATTAGTCGTAATGCATGCATCTGGAATAAGTTATGCTAATGCCGCAAAACCAGCGCTTTATTTTTCAATAATCCTTGTACTCTTTTCATACTTACTAACATTGTTCATCGTGCCAGCATCTTACAGGAATTTTAAAAATCTCCAAGATCTGATCCGCAATGAATATTCTTCTGCACTTCTTCAGGAGGGGGTTTTTAACAATGTAGCAAAAGGAATAACCATTTACGTTGAGAGTAGACTTTCTGCATCCCAATTAAGAGGTATTTTAGCTCATGATCAACGTGATCCGACAAAAGCTCCTTCCACATTCTTGGCAGAAACAGGGACTGTCAATCAGACAGAAAAAGGACCACGTTTAATGATGAGCAGAGGAAGCAGGCAACAACTATCGAAATCAGGGAATCTCGCACTATTAGAATTCGATCACTACACACTTGATATCATGACAATTGATAAGGCTTCGAACTATAGATGGTTAGAGCCAAGAGAGAGATTTTTGCATGAATTGTTTTCACCAAATATGGAAGAGTACGATAATATAAAAAATCTTCAGGTATTCAGAGCCGAAGGGCATCAACGAATCACTCAACCAATATATGTTCTTACTTTTGGGGTTATTGCATTAACACTTCTGCTAACAGGAAACTTTAGTAGATTGGGGCAAACAAGAAAGATTATTCTGGCCGTTTTAGCAATTCTTTTAATCCAGGCTACCTCTCTTACTGTCAAAAATTATGCAGCAAAGTATTCATGGGCAGAATTTTTAATTTACTTGAACGCAATTATCCCTTTACTTATTTTTGCATATTATTTCATAGGCGAACATCGCCTAAAGAAAACACAGAGAAAGAAAATTTAGTAAATCTGTAAATATTTATAATGATTGTTCAATTACCGGGATCAAATCTAATATCTAATTATCTCATTAACCATTTCTTAAAATGGTTTTTAATCGTACTATTTGCTCTTCTGGCTGTGGTATTTCTCGTTGACATCATAGAGCTAGGGAGACGAGCTGCCTCTAAAGAAGCTATTGAAGGACATATTCAGATACAGCTTGCAGCCTTAAAAATACCACTAATGATTGAAAAAATGCTTCCGTTTTCTTGCTTAATTGGAGCCATGGTTGCTTTCTCCAGCCTTGCTAGAAGGAAAGAATTAACTGTATTTAAATCCTCCGGCGTCTCCGTTTGGCAAATATTAACTCCTGTAATTTTTGTAACGATATGTATAGGTCTTTTCAATATTTTTGTAATGAAAGAAGTAACATCAGCAACAACGTTAAAGTTTCAACAGCTAGAAGATCGATTCTTTAAAGGAGGAACTGGTTTACTTACTGAATCTGGTCTTTGGCTAAAACAGCCAGATGTAAAAGGCCTATCTATTGTTCATGCTGAAAAAATCTTGCCTGACCCAAGATTTATACAGCTACAAAACGTTATGATTCTACTCTTTAAAGAAGATAATCAATTTATCGCAAGAATAGACGCTGATTCCGCGATCCTGGATCACAAAGAAGGTTACTGGAATTTGAACGATGTATCCATAGTAGCCCCTAACAAAGCTCCTGATTTTATCGACAATTATTCTTTTAAAACAACCTTAACGCCAAAGAAAATTCAAGAAAGTTTTCAATCTCCTGAAACATTAACTTTGTTAGAGCTTCCGGGATTTATAAAAATGATGGACAACTCAGGATTTGCTGCAGTAAAACACCAGCTATATTTTCACTCTCTTCTAGCAAACCCATTTTTACTTTGTGCAATGATCTTAATTGCCGCCGCGTTCTCGATGAGATTAATTAGACACCAGACAAGAGTAACGACAATTGTTATTGGAGGTTTGTTTGCTGGATTTTTACTATACTTTCTCTCGGATCTTGTTTTCGCCCTTGGTGTCACAACCGACCTACCCATAATCCTAGCTGCCTGGGCTCCCGCAATAGCAAGCGCATCACTTGGTATACTTTCTCTAATGCACTTCGAAGAACCATAGAATTTCCTTATAAATCAGCCTCTTTTACTATATATTAAAGATAAAAAATTAATTGGTACTTATTAGTACTTATTAACGATAAAAATATTAGCACTTAAGGTTCTGGGAGGAACGTGTGAACTTAGGAAACTGTGCGCAAAAACTTGCTAATGCGTTTCTAGTATGCTGCCTATCAATTGCGATAAGCTGTTTTCTCAGCGTAAACGTTATTTATGCTGCAGAAGCAGAAACCGGTCCAATGATTCTTGATGCTGATAAGATTGAAAATTTTGAAGATCAAAACTTAGTGGTAGCTACTGGGAATGTCCAAATTGACTACAATAAAAGGATGGTTAATGCCGACAAGGTTACTCTCAATAAACTAACTAAAGAAGTCATAGCTGAAGGTAGAGTAAAAATCATCGAACCAAGTGGAGAAATTGTGTTCGCAAAAAGAATATCTCTCGGCGAGAAATTCGAAAGCGGATTTTTCGAAAAATTAAGAATTCTTCTAGTGGAGAATGATAAAGGCGTTAGACCTATACTAGCAGCAGACAGTGCTGTTCGTTCTAAAGGTTATTTAACAAAAATGAAAAAAGCTATTTTTACCCCGTGTAAAATATGCGAAGAACCCGGAAGCGAACCTTTGTGGCAAATTAAAGCATTGGAAGTCATACATGATCAAAAAAGACATGACATAATATACAAGCACGCTTGGTTAGAATTTCTCGGCATGCCCACGGTTTATGTTCCTTATTTTAGACATCCAGATCCAACGGTCGACAAGCGCAGTGGTTTCCTCGCTTATAAATATCGAAGCTCAACGGAATTAGGTAGTGTAACTAGTATACCGTACTACTATGTAGTTAACCCCTATCTTGATATAACTGTTGAACCCACCTACACCCAATTACAAAGCATTGGTGTATTCGCTGGTGAAACTAGAGCTGCCTTTGATTGGGGTAAATTAGATGTTTCTGGCAGTATTACCTATGCGGATAGATTAGACGCAGCGGGCGTAATCGAAGAAAGGTTCAGAGGTCATCTATTTGCAAAAGGTAATTTTGATATAAACAAAACCTGGCGTTGGAATTTCGATCTTGCTCGGCAAACAGATGATCAATATCTAAGCTTATATTATCCTCTTGAAAGTAAACAAGTATTAAAATCTACTAATGCCTTAGAGGGTTTCAGAGAAAGGAATTACGCATCATTATCCACCACACACTTTCAAGATAATCGACCAGACATTGATAAAGATACGGTTCCAAAGATTCTACCCATGGTTGAATTTAATGGATTTTCCAAACCAACACGAAAAGGTAGCAGATGGTCTTTTGACGTAAATGCCCTCAATCTAATGAGATCAGAAGGGGTTCAGAGCAGAAGGATGGTATCCGAATTGGGTTGGCTATTACCTGTCTATGGAAAGAGTGGCAACTTCTTTAAAATCTCTGGATCGTTGAGAGGCGATATATATGAAACGTCCAATGTACCAATTTCGCAAGGGACAGCAACAAACCTAAATCATAACGAAGTTACAGGACGTGTAGATCCAAAATTACTATTGGAGTGGGAACGACCGATTTTTAAACATATTGGTCAAACATATATTCTTATTGAGCCAAAAACTTCAATCATACTTGGCACAAATCAAGATAATCCTGAAGCAATATCGAATGAAGACAGTAAGGGCTTTGAATTCGATAAGAACGATCTTTTCATAAAAAATAGGTTACCAGGATATGATGTTATAGAACCAGGACAAAGAATAGATTATGGGATCAAGATAGGATCATATTCAGGTGAAGAGAATGCTAGTTTATTTTTGGGTCAAAGCTACCGACTAAGAACTGATGGAACATTTAAAGCAGGATCAGGGGTGCAGGACGATTTCTCAGATTACGTTGGAAATGCGGAGATAAACGTCAATAATTTCGAATTACTATATTATTTTAGATTTGATAAAGACGACCTCTCCCCAAGAACAAACGAATTACAAACCAGTGCCGGACCTCCCGAATTTAGATTGGGTGTAAATTATTTGGATATGAACCCATTTTCGGCATCTGGAACTTATGATGAAAGACAAGAGATTTCCTATAATATAGGATCCCAGTTTACTGAATTTTGGAGTGCTTCGGCAGGCGGAAATCATGATCTGCAATCAGGCAATATAATGAGTGTTTCCACATCGATTAATTATTTGGATGAATGTTTTGGCTTAGACATTAGCTTTGGTCGATCTTATTCGAGAGATAGAGAAATTGAACCTTCCGACTCAATTATGGTAAGTTTGTTTTTCAAAGAACTTGGAACATTTTCACAAAACCAATCACTAGCAACACAATAAATGAATAATGATCTTTACAAATCCTTATTAGCGGGAGTTTTGTCTTCTATTACAATAGGCGCTCTAGCATTATTAACCTATAAAACTGAGTTTGGTATTTTTCTAATAGCTTCCTTTGGGGCTTCAATGGTTCTCCTTTACGGTTATCCAGAAAGTCCATTTTCACAACCAAAAAATATTTTTTTTGGTCACCTGCTTACGTCTTTAGTTGGAATATTTTTTTTATATTCTGTTCCATTACCGATATATTTTTTAATCGGCCTATCTGTTGGTGTGGGTGTTTTTTTAATGATATTTTTAAAAGTTCCTCATCCACCTGCTGGAGGAAATCCGATTATTGTGATTGTTGGGGGTTATTCTATTGATTATATAATAAACCCTATAATTATAGGATCTATAATAATATTAACATTTGGGATAGTCTTAAATCGTTTAATATTAAGAAAAAAGTATCCTAACTAGATGAAGTTTTTTATAGCCTCTCAATGAAGCAGTTTATTTTATCCATTAGCCTCAGTATTGCTCTTTTATTTCATGCGGAAAAAGCTAGCTCTGATTATTTTCAGGGAATTGCTGCAATTGTAAATGATGAAATTATTTCACTATACGATCTAGAGGAAAGAATGAGATTAGTAATTTCCTCCGTTGGAATGCAAGATAATATAGAATCGCGAGACGATATTAGGTCCGCAACAATGCAATCTCTCATCGACGAAACATTGCAAATACAGGAAGCACAACAATTTGGTATAAGCGTAAGTGAAAGCGAAATAGATGATGCGTTAAGGGAAATTGAAAAACTAAATAAAATTCCAGAAAATGAAATAGAAAGTTTTTTGGAGACGAGAGGCATTAATATGGAATATTTAAGAAAACAAATTAGAGGCAAAATAGCATGGAGTAAAATCATGCAACAATACTTGATTCCACAAATAGAAATAAAGGAAGAAGAAGTGAAAGAATGGTTAATGGAATATCAAAAAAATATAGGTAATTATGAATTTCTAGTTTCTGAGATTTTTCTCGGAACAAGCGCAAGTACCCTTAAAAAACAAACCGAAAAAAATGCTAAAAAAATTCTCGAATATTTAAAAAAAGATAAGTCTTTTGTTAACATAGCAAAGCAATTCTCTGAATCTCCTCAGGGAAAATCTGGTGGTGATCTTGGGTGGGTACAAGAGGGTCATCTAATTTCTGAAATAGACGAAAATCTTAAGGAAATGAAAGAAGGAGAGATCAGGCTTACACAAAGTCTAAGTGGCTATCATATACTTTATCTGCGCAAAAAAAGAATAGTGGGAAAATCTGGTAGAGAGGACTTTTACCTAAAACAGATATTGATCAAAAATTACTCTTTAACTCAAGAAACGGCAAACCTGGACAAGATACAGAAAGAACTTGCGAAAAAATATACTTCTTGCGAGTCTATAAAAAGTAGAAGTGAAGGAATATATGAATTTAATGACTTGGGCACATTATCTTTTTCCGATATGCCCGAAAAGCTAAAAAAAGTAGTAGTTAATCTTAGACCACAAGAGCTCAGCAAGCCCATAAAAACTGATTATGGGATAATGTTTCTAATGGTTTGTAATAAGATACAACCAAAAGTTAAAATGCCTAGCGAAGAAGAAATAAGAAATAAGATCCGATCAAAAAGACTCTCACTTTCAGCACAAAAATTCATACGAGATCTTCGCAATAAAGCAGAAATAGATTTGAGAATTAGTTTGTAACTATAATTAAAAAAATTTAAAAGAAATCATTTGGTTCTAATAGCATTAACAATGGGCGAGCCGGCAGGAATAAGTGGTGAAATAACCCTAAAGTCCTGGCTGAAATTAAGGAATCAATATAAAAGTTTTTCCTTCTTTTCTATATGCGATCCGGACTATTTAAGAAATAGCGCAAAGAAATTAGGAATAAAAGATAGAGTAGTGATCATCGACAAGCCGAGCAGTGCCCTACAATTCTTTGGCAAACATCTACCAGTCATCCCAATTTCTTTAAAGGAAAGAGTTGTTCCTGGCAAGATAAATCCAGCAAATACTATCAGTGCAATAAATTCATTGGATCAGGCTTTCGAATTAGTTCTGCAAAAAGAAGTGGATGCTATTGTAACTAATCCTCTGAACAAAAAAAGCTTATATGATGTTGGCTTTAAATATCCTGGACACACAGAATTTATAGCTGCGAAATGTAGCAAAAATAAAAAAAAATTATTAAAACCAACCATGCTAATTATCTCTCCCAAAATAAGCGTGGCACCGGTTACTATTCACTTACCTCTTGCCAAAGCAATCAAGGCTGTATCTAAGAATCTAATAATTTCTACCGTTCGTAACGCAATAGATTTTTTGAAAAATAGTTTCGGTATAAAAAAACCAAAAATAGCAATAGCAGGAATTAATCCTCATGCAGGCGAAAATGGGAACATCGGTAACGAAGAAAAGAAAATAATCATTCCAGCAATAAAATATCTAAAAAAATCACAACCCCACGTTGATGGTCCGTTTGCTTCCGACTCATTATTTTCCAAGAAAAACCTTAACTATTATAATTTATTTGTTTGCATGTATCATGACCAAGCATTAATCCCAATAAAAACTCTAGATTTTGATAATGGAGTCAATGTGACTGCAGGATTACCAATAATTAGAACATCACCGGATCATGGAACCGCTCTAGATATAGCGGGAAAAAATGTTGCAAATGAATCCAGTTTAGTTAATGCGATAAAAATTGCGGCAAAAATAGCTATTCTTAGGAGAAAGAAAAATTAGCCCTAAACAAAAAAACCTAACTGTAGGTGAATTAACTAAAATTAATAATTTATTTCCAAAAAAATCTCTTGGTCAAAATTACATTTTTGATCAAAATTTGACAAATCGTATCGTAAAATCAGCCGGAACATTAACAGACTGCAATGTCATTGAGATTGGCCCAGGCCCAGGTTCTCTAACTCGTTCAATTATTCTAAAAAATCCAAAAAACTTTTTGACCATAGAAAAAGATCATAGATTTGCCAAGTTATTAGAAGATTTGTCGAAAAAAAGTTCTAAAAAAATAAAAATAATTTATGCCGATGCATTAAAATATAACTTTAGTAATCTTTTCAAGAGTCCTGGATCATATAAAATAATTGCAAATTTACCATATAATGTCTCATTACCTCTGTTATTCAAGTTTCTAGAATATAAAAAATTCGTTAAAAGCCTTACTTTGCTCTTTCAAAAAGAAGTAGCTAATAGAATTCTGGCTCTGCCAAAAAATAAATCCTATGGAAGGGTATCTGTTATTATACAAAATAATTTTAGAATAGAAAAATTGTTCGATATCAATCCAAAATCATTTTTTCCAAAACCAAAAGTATTTTCTACTCTACTAAATCTGTACCCAAAAGAAACAACCTATAACAAAGATCAGATGGAGTGTCTTTCGTTAGTAACAAAAGCTGCATTTGGACAAAGAAGAAAAATGTTAAAATCGAGTCTTAAAGAATTACGGATCAACATCGCAGAGCTGCTGGAAAAAACAAAAATTCAGGTCCATCAGCGCGCTGAAGAGATTCCAATTGAAGAATTCTTAAAGCTAGCAAAGAATTATAGTAGGCTGCGAAAAAAATAACTATCTCTTGGCTTTAATCTTTTTGACAAAACTATTAATACCTTTTTGCCTTTTTCTTTGAAGCCTCGACGATTCAAGGATTAATTTCACCTTATTAATACACTCGCGCAAATTATCATTTACAATCACGTAATCATAATCAATCCAATGTGAAACTTCTTGAGAAAAAAAGGACATTCTTTTCCGAAGAACCGGGGCGCTGTCCTGATTTCTATTTACTAATCTCTTCTTTAAAAGATAGCGCGACGGAGGCAAAATAAAGATACTGACGACATTATCATGTATTTTTTTCCTCAATTGATTGGCTCCCTGCCAATCAATATCAAAAACGACATCTTTACCAGAAGATAGTGCTTCTCTAACAAGGCTTTTTAAAGTCCCATAATAATGATCAAAAACCTTTGCATGTTCTAAAAATTTTCCTTTATTTTTCATGGAAGAAAAGATCTTTCTATCAACAAAATAATAATCCCTTCCTTCAACCTCACCTCGTCTCTTTGCTCTTGTTGTGACAGAAATGGACAAACTTAAATTTTTATCTTCACTTACTAATTTTCTAGAAATTGTAGTTTTCCCTACCCCAGAGGGTGATGACAAAACAAGAATTAAGCCTTTGCGTGAAAAATAATTCTTTTTCATTTACAAAAACCTAAAAAGATTGAATACAGCACTAATTACTTTTTCCTTTTCGTAAATGATGGACATGTTTATTGTGCTCCTTTAGCGTTCTTGAAAAAATATGTCTTTTGGCACCATCGGCAACAAAGTATAATTCATCAGTCCTTACTGGATGCAATGCCGCGTTTATGGAATCTAATCCTGGCAAACATATAGGACCTGGGGGTAACCCCCTATGTAGATAAGTATTATAAGCAGATAAATATTTCAAATCATTTTTTAATAGCCTTGCTTTCTTTTCACCAGTTTTAAGGAAAATTGAATAAATAACAGTTGGATCAGATTGCAATTTCATATTAATTTTTAGTCTATTGTAAAAAACTCCAGCAATCCTAGCTTTCTCCCCAGAATAACTAGTTTCTTTTTCGATAATAGAAGCCAATGTTAACACTTCACTTAAATTTTCAATGGGTAAATTTGCATCACGATTTAGCCACATGGCTTGTGTTCTTTCTTGAAATGAGGAGTACATTCTTCTCAAAATATCTTCCGCACTATCGCCCCATGAGTAAAAATAGGTTTCTGGAAAAATTTGCCCCTCTTTAGGATGATCAATAAGTTTGCCCTGAACACCTTCAGAATTTAGGACAACATCAACTGCCTCAAAAACAGTCAAGCCTTCTGGTATTGTTATCTTTCTGTAATATGCATTACCATCAACGATCATTTTTAGAGCATCCCACTGACTAATTTCGGGATGAAACAAATACTCTCCGGATTTGATATGCCTGTGATACATAAACAAGAAGCCAGCAAGATTAAAAATCATTTGATTCGAAATAATCTCTTTTTCAAATAATTTTTCAGAAAGTTGACTAAAACCTATTCCCGGGTTGACTATAAAATTTGTTTTTTTCTTTAAAGGCCCTGAGGAAAAAAAAATTAAACTGGATGTGAAGGCAAGGAGAATAAAAACTGCAAAAGGTAATGTAAGATAGATTATTCTTTTACTCATATGAATTAATAAAATTCAGAAAAAATAAGAGAAGCATTCGTTCCGCCAAAACCAAAAGAATTGGAGAGTGCTATTTTTAATTGCTTTTCTTTAGAAGTGTTTGGAACCAAATCCAAGTTACAACCTTCCGATGGGTTCTCGAGATTTAATGTAGGTGGAAGAATATTTTCCTTAATAGCGAGTAATGAATAAATTGCCTCCACACTGCCTGCAGCACCCAACAAATGTCCGATAGAGGATTTTGTAGACGACATAGAAATATTTTTCACATTATCTTTTAATAATTTCTTTACTGCATTTAACTCGATTTCATCACCTAGTGGAGTAGAGGTTCCATGTGCATTAATGTATCCAACTTCATCAGGATTAATTTTAGCACTTTTAAAAGCCGACTTCATGGATAAATATGCTCCACGCCCATCTTCCGCCGGAGCCGTCATGTGGTGCGCGTCACCAGATACTCCGTATCCAATTATTTCTCCATAAATTTTAGCATTCCGTTTTTTTGCATGTTCTAATTCTTCTAGTACTAAAATTCCCGAACCTTCCCCCATAACAAAACCATCTCTCTCTTTATCCCAAGGTCGGGAGGCTTTTTCAGGGGTTTCGTTAAAGGATGTAGACAGGGCTCTTGCTGCAGCAAATCCTGCAATCCCTATCCTACATACTGTGGATTCTGTACCTCCAGCAATCATAACATCTGCATTGTCAAATTGAATGAATCTTGCAGCATCACCAATAGCATGCGCCCCTGAAGAACATGCTGTCACAACAGCGTGGTTTGGCCCTCTAAAGCCATATTTTATGGATATTTGCCCAGAAGCCAGATTTATCAGACAAGAGGGTATGAAGAACGGGGTTACCCTTTTTGGTCCTTTTTCAAACAAAGTTATTGAGGTTTGATAAATTCCTTCGAGTCCACCTATCCCTGAACCAACAGTGACTCCAGTTCTTTCTAATTCATAAGGATCGGTCGGCATCCATTCAGAATCTTTGACAGCCTCAGCAGCAGCAGCTAGTGCATAAATTATAAAGAGATCCATTTTTCGTTGATCTTTCGCATCAACGTGTTTTTCTATATTGAGCTCTCCCTCTCCGATACCTAGAGGAATCTGTCCAGCAATTTTACACCTTAAGTCAGAAACGTCGAAAGACTGAATACGATCTATTCCAGATTTTGAATTAATTAATAAATTCCAATTATGACTAACACCACAGCCTAATGGCGAAACCAGCCCCATTCCGGTAACAACGACACGTCTCAAATATTCCTCAAAAAGTTACTTACACCAATATATTATTTCTTGCCCTTAACCTCAGTAATGTAGTTAATCGCATCTTGCACAGTAGTAATCTTTTCAGCCGCATCATCTGGAATCTCACAACCAAATTTTTCTTCAAATGCCATCACAAGTTCGACAGTGTCCAAACTATCTGCGCCTAAATCATCTATAAAGCTCGAGCTTTCCGCTATTTTAGATTTTTCAACACCAAGATGCTCAGCAACCGTCTGGAACACTTGATCTTTTATATCGTTCGATTCGTCGTTCATACTACTAATCCCCATGATTGGTTTAGATATATTTTTAGCGGCTTAATTAACATAAATTTATTTATATAGCTAGTATTAGAGAAAAATTTATACCATAGCCAAGCCACCATTAACATTAATGTTCTGACCCGTTATGTAATCTGCCTCATTAGACGCTAAATAAATAGCCCAATCCGCTATTTCTTCAGCTTTTCCAAATCTTCCAACAGGTGTATTCTGTAAAATATTCTCTTTTGCAGCGTCAGATATTTTATCAGTCATTGCTGTCACCACATAACCAGGAGAAATACAATTTACAGTAATGCCACGGGATGAAACTTCTGAAGCAATGGATTTAGTCATGCCAATCATTCCAGCTTTTGATGCCGCATAATTAGATTGTCCGGCATTTCCCATGACTCCCACAACGGAAGTAATATTAATAATTCTACCCCAACGTTTTTTTAGCATAACTTTCAAACAATCTCTTGAGAGCAAAAAGCTTGCAGTTAAATTGACATTAATGACATCGTCCCAATCTTCGTCACTCATTCTAATAGAAAGATTATCTCGTGTTATTCCTGCATTGTTAACCAAAATATCGATACTACCCATTTTCTCAATTGCCCAAATTACCAAATTCTTTATTTCCTCTTTTTTTGCTAAATCAGCAGCAAAAGAATAGCAATTATCACCAATCTCATTTGATAGAGTCTCTAGAGAATCTTTTTTCGTACCTGACAACACTAGATCGGCTCCCTGTTTAGCCATTCTTTTTGCCATAGCAGATCCAATACCGCCAGTTGCTCCTGTAATCAGTACTTTCTTTTCTTTGAGTCTCAGCATAACAAGTTATGTTATCAAGATTAAATTTCTTTAATTATTGTTTCAATATCAGCTACTGACTGTACCGAATGAATGATAAAATTTCTACTTACTCTTTTGGCTAACCCCGACAATACTCTACCGCTCCCTAATTCAAGGAGACTTTGAATTTTTTTCTCAATCATAAAGGTCATTATATCATTCCATCTAACCATGGAAGTTATCTGTTGAACAAGCAAAGATTTAATCTCCTTTGCGTCCCTGACGGGAAGAGCACTCACATTAGAAATAAGAGGAATCTGCGGAGAATTGATTGCAATTTTGTCTAAAACGTTTTTCATTTCTTCAGCCGCAGGCTTCATTAGGCTGCAATGAAAAGGCGCGCTAACGGGAAGGATTACACATCTTTTGGCACCGCTCTTTCTTGCCTCTTCTGCTACACGCTCCACATCATTCTTGTAACCACTAATAACTATTTGATCTGGCGAATTATGATTAGCGATTTCACATACGCCCTCACTAAAATTATTCAAAATAGAGTTAACATTTGACATATCTAACCCAATAATGGCCGCCATCGCCCCTCGTCCAATAGGAACTGCTTTTTGCATAAGCTCACCTCTTTTTTGTAACGCGATCGCTGCATCGGAAAGCTTTATTGCATTTGCGGCTGTTAATGCCGTGTATTCGCCTAACGAATGGCCAGCAACGAATTCATAATCCTGGATCTTAAGGCCATTACCCTCTAAAACTCTGACCACGGCAACGCTCATAGCCATAAGAGCTGGTTGAGCATTCTCCGTTAAAAGAAGATCCCTCTCTGGTCCATAAAAAATAATTTTGGATAATTCTTTCTTTAAGGCTTCATCAACTTCCAAAAAAACTGAGCGCGCGGACTCATACTCATCAAATAGGTCCTTCCCCATTCCAACTACTTGGGATCCTTGACCAGGAAAAATTAAAGCTTTAGACATATAACCTAAATATACCCCATCTAAGATTCTTGGTTAATAAATATTTTAGAGAATGTAAACTTGAATGTATTAATAAAAAATGTATATTTCCGAAATCACTTATCCCTTACTTTATATGAAGTGATGAGTTTGTATTAACGAATAAGGAGAAAATTAATAGTATGTCTTTTTATGAGAGTGTCTTTATTCTTCGTCAGGATTTAACAACCGACAATGCTAAAGCTCTATGCAAAAAGTTCTCAAAGATACTGGAGGATGACGAGGGGAAAGTTGCTAAAACCGAGTATTGGGGACTCAGGAATCTAACGTTCAAGATTAATAAAAATAAAAAAGGTCATTATTTTCTTATTAATAGTAAATCAAGCGGACCAGCAATCTTAAAGATGGAAAAATTACTTAATATCGACGAAAATATTTTGAGATATTTAACAATCAAGATAAGCAAAATAGAAGAAGAAGCCTCAATAATGATGAAGGAAGACAAAGGAAGTGATCGAGAAACAAGGGATCGTAGAAATAAAACAACTGCCGCAAAGACTGAAGAAAAAGAAGCACCAGATAAAAAAGAAGAAAAAAAAGAGACAATAAAAGATCGAGAAAAGAAAGACATAAAGGCTGACTAAACCTCAGGATTAAAAAAATGAAAAAAAATAGAAAAAGAACTAATAGTCGAAATAACACAGATGGTAGATCTGCTAGAAACAGAAATACCTACCAAAGGAGCACCTCTTGCCCTCTTTCTCTTCCCGGCGCTCCAAAAATTGACTATAAGAATATTGAACTTTTAAAAAACTATATCTCAGAACGAGGAAAAATAATGCCCTCTAGAGTCACCTACGTTTCTCCAAAAAAACAACGAGAATTGGCAATTGCTATCAAAAGAGCGCGTTTTCTAGCTCTTCTGCCTTAGCTAATTTTTTATCATGCAAATCATTTTATTAGAAAAAATTAAGAAACTGGGAAAGATTGGTGACGTTGTGAAAGTCAAGCCAGGTTTTGCACGTAATTTTCTATTACCAAACAAAAAGGCGATGAGCGCAACAAAGGAAAATTTACAAATCTTCGAAAAACAAAAAGCAAAAATTGAGGAGGAAAACAGTAAGAGTATTTTGGAAGCCGAGAAAATCAAAAAAAAGATTGCAGATGTAGAGCTAATAATTCTACGAGAAGCTAGTGAAAATGGGAACTTATATGGATCTGTCACAAAACGGGATATTTCTACAGAACTAAAAAAACTTGGTTTTGTTGTCAATCAATCACAAATTGATTTAACAAAAATTAAAGAAACAGGGATACATGAATGTTCAGTTAGCCTTCATCCAGAAGTAAAAACTGAACTAAAATTAAATATTGCAAAAACAACCGAAGAAGCTAAGGCTATTTCACGAAAATCAAAAGATCCAAAAGCAAAAAAGGTGGAGAAAAATAAAAAGGCAAGTGCAGCGCCTGAATCGAAAAAGAAAATAGATACCGAAAAAACAAAAGACCAAACTAAAACAAAAAAATTATCGCAAGACAAAAAACCATCAGAAAAATCAGCCAAATCAAAAGTAAGTTAATATAATGGCATTACTTAGCTAATTTCACGGTTATCCACAGCTTATCCTCGATATCCACAATCTAAAGACAATTTTTGACTATTAAATTCTTTACGCTCTGCTATCTTGTTCCAATAGAAACCAGAAAATCATGTCAAATCAGAACAAAACGTCTCAAAAAATAACAGCTCTGCAAGAAGAAGGTGGCGGAATATTTAGAAACCCACCAGCGAACTATGACGCCGAGCGCGCACTCTTAGGATCTATACTTATTGATAATATTAGCTTTGAAAAGGTATCGAATTTTCTAAAAGCTGAGCATTTTGCCGATCCTAATCATGGACATATTTTCGAAGCATTAGCAAAGGTGATTCAACGCGGCCAAATTGGGGACCCCCTAACATTAAAGAATTATTTTGAATCAAAGGATACTTTGGAAAGTATTGGTGGCGCTTCATACTTAGCAAAACTAGCCGAAGAAGCTGTGTTGACTTCCAGCGCAGGTGAATACGGAAAAATTATTCACGATCTTTACAAAAGAAGAAGATTAGTTTCGTTGGGACATGATATAATGAATCAATCGTACGACAGTAACCTGGAAGAAAATGCATCCAATCTCATTGAACAAGCCGAACAAAATCTATATGAGCTGGCAACCAGTGGCGATTATGAAGGTGACTTACAGTCCTTTGACAAATCTTTAACCAGTGCAATCAAAATTGCGGAAGCGGCCTACAAAAGAGACGGGAAACTGACTGGTGTATCAACCGCCCTTTTGGATTTGGATAAACAATTAGGAGGGTTACATCCTTCAGATTTGATAATAATAGCCGGTAGACCTTCTATGGGTAAAACAGCAATTGCAACCAATATAGCTTACGCTGCTGCAAAGAGTTATAAGGCGGCCATTGCTCAAGATGGTTCAGAGAGCGCTGAAGATGGAGCAATAACCGCATTCTTTTCTTTAGAAATGTCATCAGAACAGCTGGCCACAAGAATATTGGCAGAACAAGGGAAAATTAGTTCTGAAAAAATAAGAAGAGGTGAAATTTCGAATAATGATTTTCAAAATATTGTTCAAGCGAGTCAAGATCTTGCAACTATACCATTATTTATTGATGATACTCCCGCTCTAACAATATCCAATATCAGAACCAGAGCAAGGAGACTCAAAAGAACAAAAGGTTTAGGCTTGATTGTAATAGACTATTTGCAATTAATCTCACCAAGTGGGGGCTCAAGAGCAGATGGTCGTGTGCAAGAAGTATCAGAAATAACTAGAGGATTAAAAGCAATAGCAAAAGAATTAAGTGTTCCTGTTTTGGCTCTTTCGCAACTATCTCGTAAGGTAGAAGACAGGGAAGACAAAAGACCACAACTTGCAGATTTAAGAGAATCTGGATCCATAGAGCAAGATGCAGATGTTGTGATGTTCATTTTCCGCGAAGAATATTACCTGGTAAGGCTAGAGCCAACAGCAGGAACTGACAAACATCTAGAGTGGCAGCAGGATATGGAAAAAGTGCATAATCTTGCCGAGTTAATTGTTGCAAAGCAGAGGCATGGACCGATTGGAAAAGTGTTAGCTACATTCGATCCGAGCTCTACTAAATTCTCAGATCATGTAAAAAATGATAATTTACCTATAACTGAATAACTTGACTGCCGAGATATACAAAAATTTAATTCTGAGAAAACCCAGGACGGTAATTGCTGTCTTAGTTCTTGTTCTATGTTTTTTTGCTTCCTTCATTAAAGATTTTAAACTTGATGCATCTGCAGATTCCTTGATTCTTGAAGATGATCAAGATCTAAAAATCTTTAGAGAAACTTCTGAAAGGTATGACTCAAATGAATTTTTAGTTGTTACCTATTCTCCAAAGGAAGATTTATTCGATGAAAAATCCTTATCAACTATAGAACAATTAAGCGCTGATTTAAAAACAGTCAACAATGTAGAGTCCGTAACAAGCATTCTTGATGTGCCTTTACTAAAAATGACTGGATTGGAATTGGCGGACATAACGAAAGAAAAAATACTTTACTTAAAAAATAAAAATATCAACAAGGAGAAAGCAAAAGAAGAGATTTTATCTAGCCCGGTATTTAAAGATCTGATCTTAAGTCAAGATAGCAAAACAACAGCACTAATTGTTAGCTTGGAGCGTAATCAGAAATTCTACGACTTAATAAAGAAGCGGGATGAATTAAGAACTAAGAAAAGATCAGCTGGATTAAGCGAAGAAGAAGAAAAAAACTTTAAAGATGTTATTAGAGAATATGAAACACTGAATGAAAAGCTTAATAATCAAAGACACCAGAACATAATAGATACAAGGAACATCTTATCTAAATACAAATCCACTGCTAATCTTCACTTGGGTGGAGTGCCCATGATTGCCGACGACATGATCTCTTTCATCAGAAGTGATTTAAGGATTTTTGGCATAGGTGTACTGATATTTATTCTTGGTACGTTAGCTTTTATTTTCAGAAAAATTAGGTGGATAGCCTTACCACTACTAAGCTGTTTTTATGCTGTCTTGATAATGATAGGGCTTGTAGGTTTTTTAAATTGGAAAGTTACGGTGATATCCTCCAACTTTATCTCCCTAATGTTAATTCTGACCATGTCAATGAACATTCATCTGGTTGTAAGATACCAACAACTACGCAGAAAAAACAATCAAATGGACCAGATAAATCTTATTGAATTGACAGTAAAAAAAATGGTACTCCCCTGCCTGTACACTGCTTTGACAACAATATTTGCTTTTACATCATTAGTTTTTAGTAATATTAAGCCTGTAATCGATTTTGGCTGGATGATGACCGCTGGACTTACAATAACTTTTTTAACATCTTTTCTGTTGTTTCCATCAATCTTGGCGCTATTAAAAAAAACCGAGCAAGAAGATGCTGCAAAATCCAAATCCTTCATAACTCATGGTTTTGCCCAAATTACTGAAAAATATGGAAAGACGATATTCCTAATCTCTCTTTGTCTTTGCTTAATAAGCGGACTGGGTATTTCAAAACTCAAAGTGGAAAATAGTTTCATCAACTACTTCGATGATAAAACTGAAATTTATCAGGGGATGAAATTGATCGACGAAAAACTAGGGGGAACAACTCCCTTGGATGTATTGATCAAGTTTGATTCAAATAATGAAGTTGACTTAGTTGATGATCCTGATCTGGATGAAGAGGAATTTGAAGATCCGTTAGGCTTTCTCGAGGAAGAAGTGGAATCTGATAAATATTGGTTTACTTCTGATAAGGTTAATAAAATAAAAGATGTACATGACTATCTAGATACACTGCCAGAAGTTGGAAAAGTTATGTCTCTTGCGTCAATCATCAGGCTCGCTGAAGGTCTAAATAAGGGAAAAGAATTAAATAATTTTGAACTCGAGATTCTCTTCAAAAAGATTCCAGATGATGTAAAATCAAGCATAGTAGACCCCTTTCTATCAAAAGAAGATAACGAAGCTAGAATCAATATTAGAATTTTAGATTCAAGACCAGATATCAGAAGAAATGAACTGATAAAGAAAATAAGAAATGGGCTAACCTCACAGATTGGGCTGAAAGAAGATGAAACTGTCATAACAGGAATATTAGTCCTCTATAATAATATGCTCCAAAGTTTATTTAAATCACAGATCCTCACCCTTGGTTATGTAATGCTAGGTATTGCATTTATGTTTTTGGTGCTATTTAGATCCTTTCCTCTCGCTGTTATTGGTATAGCACCTAACGTCCTCGCGGCAGCAATAGTTTTGGGGATTATGGGCATAATGGAAATACCGCTAGATATGATGACAATTACTATCGCAGCCATAACTATTGGTATAGCTGTCGATAATAGTATTCATTATATATATCGTTTTAGAGAAGAGTTCAGATCTAATAAGAACTATCTAGAAACAATGAAAATTTGTCACCAAAATATCGGTCGAGCAATTTTGAATACATCCATTACTATAATCTTTGGTTTTTCTATATTAATTTTATCTAACTTTATACCAACAATACTTTTTGGTACACTTACTGGCTTAGCGATGTTTATCGCTATGTCCTTAGTATTAACATTATTGCCTAAACTATTAATGACACTAAAGCCGAATTTAGATAAATAAAAGTAATCTTAATGACAGATATACTATCAAATTCCTTCGATTTAATAGTAATAACTATCATCTTATTCTCAGGTTTATGTGGCTTGATAAGAGGCATCACCAAAGAAACCCTTTCTCTGATTAGGTGGTTCGTCCCACTTTTTTTAGCGTTCTATGGGCATTCCATGGTAGGGGAACATTTGAGGAATTATTTGTGGGATAATGAAGTTTTTGTAGATCTTGCCAGCGGTTCTTTAATTTTTCTAGTTTTTTTTCTAATCTTCACATGGGTAAGAGACAAACTGTCTAGCACCGCTAAAGCCGGTCCGCTTAGTCCAATCGATAGAATTTTTGGTCTAATATATGGTTTCATAAGAGGTTTTGTTTTAATTTGCCTTGTATATATTGTTTTTGAGATTATTATTCCTAATGAAGAGGAAAAATATCCATCGTTGATATCTTCCTTTTCTTATCCATATGTAAAAAAGGGGAGCAATTTCTTGCGTAACTCTATATCTTTTACAAAGGAAACAACTCTTCCCGAAGTGGAAATATAATTAGAAAGAAAAAATTAAGTACGCAGTTGCCGAAGAGGAATTTAGAAGATAAGTTCCATGAAGAGTGCGGCGTATTTGGTGTCTATAATCACAATGATGCATCAGCCATGGTAGCTCTAGGTTTACATGCGCTACAACATCGCGGCCAAGAGGCTGCCGGTATAGTTTCTTTTGACGGTAATAATTTCCATAATCATCGCGCCATAGGCCTTGTGGGCGATAACTTTAGCTCGGAAAAAGTAATCAAAAGATTGCCTGGAGATTCTGCAATTGGACATAACCGTTATTCTACGACGGGCGAAACTGTGATGAGAAATATTCAGCCACTTTATGCCGATTTAGTTTCTGGAGGATTCTCAGTTGCGCACAATGGTAATTTAACCAACGCACTAAAACTAAGAAAGAATCTTATTGAAAAAGGTTGTCTATTCCACTCCACAACCGATACAGAGGTTATTATACATCTCACAGCAATAAGTAAGGCTAAAAGACCTATCGATCGAATTACTGATGCTCTCAGACAAATTGAAGGAGCCTATTCTCTTGTAGCCATGACATCTGATAGTCTTATCGGGGTCAGGGATCCTAATGGTGTCAGACCACTAGTTCTTGGAAAAATTGATGACTCTTTCGTGTTGGCTTCCGAAACGTGTGCATTTGATATTATTGGAGCCGATTATGTTAGAGCAATTAAACCTGGCGAACTTGTTGTTATTAATAAAACCGGCCTACAATCCTATAAACCGTTCGGAGAAAGAAACAGTCATTTTTGTATATTCGAATATATATACTTTGCACGCCCAGACAGTATTGTTGAAGATGTAAATGTTTATGAATCAAGAAAGAAAATTGGGGCAATGCTGGCTAAAGAAAACCCTGTTAAGGCAGATCTGGTTGTGCCAATTCCTGACTCTGGAGTGCCAGCAGCATTAGGCTATTCAGAAAAATCTAAAATTCCCTTTGACTTGGGGATAATCAGGAACCATTACGTTGGTAGAACATTTATAGAGCCAACAGATCAAATTAGACATCTGGGTGTCAGACTAAAACACAATGCAAATAAATTAAAAATCAAGAATAAGAGGGTGATTCTAGTGGATGATAGTATAGTAAGAGGGACAACATCAAAAAAAATCGTTGAAATGGTTCGTGATGCTGGAGCAAAAGAGGTGCATATGCGCATCGCAAGCCCACCTACAGCCCATCCCTGTTTCTACGGAATAGATACACCAAAAAGAAAAGAACTCTTAGCAGCAAAAATGTCAGTTAAAGAAATGGAAAAATTTTTATCTGTTGACTCCCTGGCTTTTATATCAATGGATGGAGTCTATAAAGCGATGGGAGAGAAAAAGAGGGATGGAAAAACTCCCCAATTCTGCGATGCTTGTTTCACCGGAGAATATCCAGTACCTACAACTGATCATGATGATGGTAAAACTGATAGTCAGTTATCACTACTTGTAAGATTAGCCTAAGATTTTCTCTGAAAAAAAGTCTCTCCAATTATGCTTTTATACCAACCGCGCGCATGTCGTGCTTCTTGCTTCCTTAGATCCTCGCTAGCACTAAGAGGACTCTCACCTCCACCTCCGATAATAGCTGTAATTTTTCTATCAGTCGCTCGGTAAGTAGCATTGATTGATATCCCGTAGTCAGGAGTTAAAAGGCTGTAGCAAGCATTAGCAAAAACAGGAACGGGTAACTCCTTTTGATTCACTAAATTGATAATTGCAACAGCCGCTGCTTTAGCATGACTATTAGCCGCAAAAGCCGATTTTGGCATATCTCCTGGATTAATTGAGTCACCAATAATATGAACATAGGGGGCTTTTCTAGATTCAAAAGTAAAACTGTTCACCTCACACCAACCATCTCTTCCAGCCAATCCTAATTTTATGGTAATGCTGGATGCCGTTTGAGGAGGGATTAAATTAATTATATTGGCCTTTAATTGCACAGAATCGTTCCCTATCGTCATATCTCGTGGATTCACGATATTTACATGCCCACCATTACTTCTGGGCACCCACTCTATCATGCCAGGATACAATTTGTTCCAGCCTTCTATAAATAATTCTTTTTTTGTAAATTTATCTTTTGAATCTAAAATAATAATTTTTGATTTTGGTTTAAATTGTTTGAAGTAATAAGCAATTAAGCTTGCACGTTCATAAGGCGCTGGAGGGCAACGATAAGGATCTTCGGGTGAGCTTATAACAACAACGCCACCATCCTCCATTTCTTGCACTTGTTTGCTTAAAATGATTGTCTGCTTTCCTGCCTTCCACGCATGCGGAATTTTTTCTATATGCTTAGAGTCATAACCCTCAATCATGCTCCAATCAAAATCGATTCCTAAAGAAAGAACAAGTCTGTCATAAAATAGTTTTTCTCCGCTTGCGAGATATATAAATTTCTTATCAAAATCTACATTTTGTAATTCATCATGAATTACTTTAATTCCGTTCTTTTCTAGCCCACTATAGGAATGAGAAATCTTATTCATCTTTTTGAAACCGCCAATAACATAATTACTAGTTGGGCAACTTATATATTCTTTTTGTTTTTCCAGTAAAAATACTTCTATAGCGGGATCATGTAATTTTATATAGTTAGCACAAACCGCTCCCCCAAACCCCCCGCCAACAATAACTACCCTTGCCTTTGGTTTTGCGGAGCATGCAAAATATGGGATGAAAGCCATGCCACCCAAATAACCAATAAATCTTCTTCTGGTTGTCTTCATGTTAGTCATAGGGAAGAAAAGTAGTCAGATAGTAATTTTATATCAGAACCGGAAAATGGTTTCATGATTCGACCCATAATACCAGACGCATCAGGATTCTTTTTGTATTTGTTCAATAGTCGGATCAGATCATTATATTCTCTTCCAGCCAAAGATGGTATTTCATCAGGGCTAGGACTCACTCCCATTGTTCCATGGCATGTTGTGCAAATATGTGCCAATGATTCGATTCCTGGTTCTTTAGCGTGAGCGAAGCTAATGATTGGAAACAATATTATTACAAAAAGCGCAGCAATATACATTTTAGACATCGAGAATTAGCCTACTCTAAGTTAATCTACCTGCATACGGATTCTTTGATTTTCGAAGTAAGATTTTAATCGGAATGCCATTAAATTTAAAGAGCTCCCTTATGTTATTTTCAATATACCGAAGATAGTTGTTGGGAAATTTTTCGATTTTTGATACAGATAAAGAAAAAATCGGTGGACGTGTCCTAATCTGTGCTAAAAATTTTATTTTCAATCTTTTGCCAGCACGCATTGGAGGAGGAAATTTTTCTAAAATTCCTTCCAGCATCTTATTGAGCCGAGCAGTTGGAATTCTTTTTTCCCAGTTATTAAAAACGTCAACAACCTTTGGAAATATTTTTTCTAAATTAATATTTTTTAATGCTGATACATAAACGACATCTATGCCCTTGAGCATAAATAAACTTCTTTCTATTCTTAATTCTAGCTCACGCTGAAAAGATTTTTTTTCCCTAATCAGATCAATTTTATTAACTATTATTATTATACCTTTTCCTTCCTCAAGAGTTTTTTGTGCAATCCTCAAATCTTGTTTATTCATCGAAGAAGAATCAATAACCAAAAGAACTAAATCAGATTTTCTGATGGAACGAAATGTCTCTTTTGAGGTGAAACGTTCAATTTTTTTTGTTACGTGACTTTTTCTTCTTAAGCCAGCTGTGTCATACAAATCAATCCTCCTACCTTTACACTTCCAACTAACAATCACACTGTCTCTCGTTAACCCAGGAAGATCATCGGTTAACAATCTATCTTCACCTACTAATGTATTAATTAATGTAGACTTTCCCGTATTCGGTCGCCCAACAATAGAAATCTTGATTTGCGCTTCTATTGTAGGAACTACATTAGATTGAAATATCTTTTTCTTCTGCTGTAAAAAATCCTGTAAATGCTTACGCAAAGCTTCCAATCCCAAATTATGCTCGGCAGACAAAGAAATGATCGGTTTGAGAGAGGGTTTTATTTCTTCAGAATTTGTCTTAGCTTCCTTTGTATCCGATTTATTAAATAAAATTGTTATCGGTTTGTTAAATTTTTTTAGCCATCTGAAGAGAGAATCGTCATTGTGAGAAAACCCGATCTTTCCATCAATAACTAAAAAAATGGTGTCTGCGCTCACTACCGCAGCTTGGGTTTGATTCTTAGCCTTGATGTCTATTTTTCTTTTACTATCCAGATCTACGGCCGCTGTATCTATTAAAATAAAATTTTTTTTATCTAATTGAAAACTTTCCTCAACTCTATCTCTAGTAACTTTTGCTTCGCTATCAACAATAGAAACTTTTCTCCCGATCAAACGATTAAAGAGAGAGGATTTTCCAACATTAGGACAACCAACTATGGCAATTCTAAGATCCATGGGATTATTTGAATGCGATCAACTCTGCACCGTCCGTTAAAACGTAAACAAAACCATCGGCAATAATAGGAGAAATATTAATAGGATCGTCAAGATCAATTTTTCCCAAAAATTCCCCAGTATATGGGGAGATTGATAGAATGCTTCCGTCTGAACCCGTAATAAGCAACCGATCATGAGCTAATAATGGACCATTCCATACTATTGGACCACTTGCATCCTCCGGATCTTCATACATAGGCAATTTTTTTGCCCAAACCAAGATACCATCATCTCTTGTTAAACAAAGCATCTGATGATCAGTCGTAATGACGAAAATAAATTGCTTAGTTACCCATGGTGTTTGGATTCCCCCTATTTCTTTTGCCCAAATACGTGCTCCAGTGTACAAATCCAGTAATGTCATTAAACCACCGTGACCAACCACTACCACTTGATTATTATATATTACTGGATGTGCCTTGATATCAGATATAGAAGAAACAGGATCAAGCCCACCCTTAGAGAACAAGGTATCTGACCAAAGAATAGTTCCTGTGCTGGCTTTAAGGGCTTGTATTTCTCCAGATGAAAATGGCACTAGAATAATCTCATCATAAGCGGCGGCAGTTGCGCCGCCTAGAACAGAAGTACTCTCTAATAAGCCCCTCTGACTCCAAATTTTTTTCCCATCCTCATAATTAAAAGCAAAGACCTGGTTATCAATGGTAATGACAATTACCTTATCATCATAAATTAAAGGAGAAGATCTAATCGGGGCTGAAACATCGTTTTGCCAAATGATATTACCAGTTTTTGAATCTAATGAATAAATTTGAGCGAAACCCGTAGTAACAAAAAGTTTACCTTTATAAAACGATATGCCGCCACTTAAATTGATATTCTCTTCCTTGTTCTCAATCTCCGTCTCCCAAAGATCTTTGCCATTTGAAGAGTCAAAGGCACTCACAAGATTTTCCACATCTATAGTAAAAACTTTTTTTTCCGCTACCACAGGAGGGGTTAATAAAACCTCATCATCTCCCCCAGCAGAACCTATATCACTTTCCCATATTTGCTTTAAATCCGCATTAGCAAGCAAATGAGGCATAAAGTGAGTTTCTATACCGCCGGGCTGGGGCCAATCAATATTTTTCTGGGGTCTTGGAAGATAAACTCTTATTTTAACAAAATCGAATTTAGATTCTAATTGCCTGCGATCTGCAAGGACCGACTCTCGCTTACCTGGAAGAATCTCTTCTTCTTCGGTAAAAAAATCACCTACCGTGTCACAGCCAGAAGTGATAAGAAAAAGAATCGTAAAAAGAATTCTATAAAGAATTAAAAACCCAAAAGGCTTATTTTTGAGGCTCTTCCCCAAGTATTGCAAGCATGTCATTGGCTCTCGTCCTAACCCCCTCGGGCGCTTTATTATCTTTTGAAAGGATATTAAATATTTCTATTTGTTTTTCTTTGTTCTTTTGTTTAGCAAAGAGAAAACCCTTTAACTCCACAGCGTTATAGTACCAAGGGTTTCCCTTCGAAGCTAATTTTTCTATTCTTTTTTCAAGTATTTCTGGATCAGCATTGTCAAATTGTAAATAAATCAGCATTAATGTGGCTAAATCTCGAAAGTTTTCATCTAAAGCTTTGTTCTCCAATGATTGATAAATTTCTAACGCCTTTTCCTTATTACCGTTTTTTGCATAAAGACTCGCGGCTTGAAACAAAGATAAGGTTTTATAACCGAGGTTAGTTTTTTCAGTTAAAGTTTCATAAAGATCAAGGGATTCTTGCCAATTCCCCTCTTCTGAAAGATTCATAGCTTCGGCAAACTGGACACCCCAGTTCTGCCTTTGAGTTTCATCATATTCTCTATACCCGATCACAGCCGATGTAATAATTATGGCTCCACTCAATATTCCGATAACATATGGCCCTATTCTCTTCCATATCTTTGTCAGCCGCTCTTCGCGTAGCTCTTCGTCTACCTCTTTAAAAATATCATCCATGTTTTATCTCCATTTTATTGAACATCCCATACTTGGAAATTGTTTCTGAGGACCTTTCCCTGTTTTCGATACTACAGACATTGCTTCAAATAATTCTCTTTTAGCATTAGGAACTAAATTAGTCTTTGATTCATCAAGTCGCCCTCGGTATTGAAGACCTAAATTACTATCAAAACCAAAAAAATCCGGGGTACAGACTGCACTGTATTTTTTTGCAATCTCTTGGTTTTCATCAATAACATAAGGGAAACAAAAATTATGTTTCTTGGAAAATAATTTCATGTTTTCAAAAGAATCCTCCGGGTAATTATTCGTATCATTTGACATAATGCCTACAGCCCCGACATCATATTTCTTGAGGTCTAGCACTGTTGAGTTCAGACGTTCAATAACCGCCTGAACATAAGGACAGTGGTTACAAATAAACATCACTAATGTAGCTTTGCTCCCTTTTATGCTTTCCAGCGTATAGTATTGCTCATCCGTACCTTTAAGATTAAAATCTTCGGCTGTCCAACCAAAATTACAAATAGGGGTTTCCTCTGCCATCATTTTACTCCATATTTACATACTTAAAGGAAAATAATTAAAATACATTCCAAACAATGAAAAACATCATCGAGTTTAACGACTATTTAAGAAAAAAAAATAAAAAACACAGGTATACAAGCTTTAGCAAGGCAGAAATGGAGAAAATCATGTCTATGTACAGTAAAAATGTCGCAGCGGGTATTTGGAAAGACTACGCAATTACTTTTACGGATAACCTTGCTGTCTTTTCCATTTTTAGGAGGAGTTCAGAAAAACCGCTTTATTCTATTTCAAAAATTTCAAAGAAATCGGCTGGGAGTATGAAATTTACAATAACGCTTGGTCAAAAAACACTGAAAAACTGTAAATCAATGGAAGAGATTATTAAGGTTTTCGGAGACTCTGATTTCTTTAAATTATCAAAAGTAAACTTTTAATCTATTCCTTTTTCTTCATGAAAGCAGTATAGCCTCTAGAAAACTTTGATGCCTTTGCAATTCTTTGAATGCCCATAACCCCGTTAAAAACAAAATCACTACGACCATTTTTCCAATTGACGGTAACTCCACTTTCATTTTCTTTCCATACTCCATCCCATCCATCACCATAGTCGCTGTAAGCAGATCCGTCTTCTTTTAAAATGATAGTAAAGGTCGATCTATATTCATCCATCGTTTCCCAAACTCCAGACCAGTCCGCTAACAGGGAACTCATTGAATAAAAGAGGAAAACGAGAAAAATAAGGACAAATTTAAACATTGCCAAATTTTTTAGCTTCAGCTTCAAAATATTACTTTTTTATGATTTCATCAAACGCTCTAAATACTTGTATACCTGAATGTATTTTACAATTTGGAAGTTCATTTAAAACATCTAATTTTTTTTTCACCATCCATAAAACATCTTGAAACCCAATTTTATGTCTCATCATACTTGTTCCTGAAAATCTGGGATTAATTTCAAAAATTTTTGGAGAATCCGAATCTAATCTTAATTGTACATTAATAAAAAAATCATGATTGATAGCATTTGAAATTTTACATAATAAATCACTAATATGCTTGTTTTCTACAACTTCGATTTTTACTGTATTACTTCCTTCAAGTTTTCTTTTCATGATTAAATGATTCACTTTTTTATTTATTTTAATAATCGCACACGTATATTCATTATCAGTAAATGGAATATATTCTTGAGCAACATAATTGTTTCTTGAGTTAGTTTTGTAGTTATCTAACCTATTCATATCACGAACTAACTCATAGTTTTGATTGCCATGCCCATATCTAGATTTAACAAAAACTGGGAATTGATTTGATTTTACTTCATGAATATCAACTGTTAGTAGGGCGTCAGTATTATTATCTTTCAACCAATGGTAAGTTGATAATTTATCCAAAAAAGTATTAAGCAAAAAATTTTCATTTACTATAAATTTTTTTGTACAAAAATTATTTTCATTTGATATTTTTTTTAATTCGGGTTCCGTAACACATATGACCAATTTTGGATTGATAACAGCTACTAATTTTTTTAAATTTTCTATGTAGCCTTTTTCATTTGCATTTGGCAAATAATGAATATCATCGTAAATATCCTTTGCAGGCCATTCACCGTTACAATCCGTTCCAAATATTTTAAAATCATTCATTGATTCTTTTAAAATTCTACCAATGCTTAATCCAATATCACCATTGGCACCTGTAACAATAATTGAATTCATTTTTTTGTCCTTTGAAGTACGTTTGACAAATATTTGTTTTCAGGTTCGTAATGTTCAACCATTTTTATAACGTTATCAAAATTATAATTTTCTCTATAAAATTTAAACTTATCTTTTATTGTATCCCAAAATAACCAGCATGCTCCAGGAATACAATCTCTAGGTTGACCAACTGAGCCAGGATTTATAATAATTTTATTTTCTAACTCAATATACATTGGATAATGAGTGTTTCCTGTTATGATTATTTCAGCATCAACTTTATTAAGTTTATCTCTAATGCTTTTATCCATATCAGGGTATATATATAAAGAATTATCCCAAGGTGACCCATGGCATAATAAAACGCGTTTATTATTAATCTTAATAATACTTTTTGTCTGAAGAGATTTTAAAAATAAAATTTGCTTATGCGTTAATTCTTTTTGAGCTTTTTCAAAACCAATTTTAAATTTAAATGCACTGGCTTTAAATTTACCATTTAAAAAAATATCTTCATGATTTCCTTTAATAACCAAACAATTTAGACTTTGAATCATGGATAATACTTGTGATGGTTGATAATAGTATCCAATTAGATCACCAGCAATCATAAAAAAATCAACATTCTTTTGTTTAGCTTTTTTTAAAACAATTTCGAGTGCCTCAGCATTTGCGTGTATGTCAGCTAAAATAGCAATTTTCATAATTCTTCTTTTAACCAATAATTGAAAGGTTTTGTTTTACCAAAATCATTACTTCGTTTAATAATTTGATCTTTTATTTCATCATTAGATTTAGTAGAAATGGGTAAAAGGTTTTTATTTCTATGATTACATGCTTGAAAAATCATTTCTGAAAAACTAAGTATTTCTGTTCCTGATAATAAATGAACTCCTGAAATACCTCTCTTTATTGTATTAATAATATCGTTTGCAGCATCATTAACGTGAATGTAATTTCTTTTTGCATCTCCACTAGACTGAATAATTGGCCGTTCATTATTTGATATAGCTTTTAAGTTTGCATTAAGTCTTAAATGGTTTGGTCCATTAACACCACAAATACCGCCAAATCTAAGAATTGTAAATTTACAACCCGAAGATTTAATCATTTCGTCAGCTAACCACTTACTTTTGGCATAGTCACTGTCAATTAAAACTGGTAAATTCTCATCTATATGTTCTGTATATTTTCCATAAATAGATGCCGTCGAAATTTGGATTAAATGTTTAGAGTTTTTCTTTGCCCAGGATGCAAATATTGATGGAACAACAGCATTAAGATCATATTGCTTTGAAAGAACAGCATTCCCAAAATCTACACAAGCTGCACAATTGACTATAACATCAGGATTAACTTCGTATATCATTTTTAATAATTGATTATAGTTTGTTAAATCTATGTTTATATATTTTTTAAATTTATTAGAATTAGACGTAGGTATGCAGGAATACCCAGTAGTAACTTTCAACAATTTGTGGATATAAGAGCCTAAAAACCCTGAAGCACCTGTAACCAAAACTTTTAGATTTTTTTTCAACTATATACTTCTTCTAATCAACGTAAGTTTCTTTGTAACTATACAAACAAAACGCAGCAAAATCCATACTGCGTGTTAGACTTTGTAAGTACTTTGTAACTACGAAATGTAATAAAAACAATGATTTAGGCGCTGTGAATTACTCCCATTCAATAGTACTCGGTGGCTTAGAGGTAATATCGTAGACTACCCGATTAATTCCCCTCACCTCATTAACAATTCGAGTGGAAACTTTGCTTAAAAATTTGTGGTCAAATTCAAAAGAATCCGCTGTCATTCCATCAGAAGAAGTTACCGCCCGTAGTGAGCAAACATAGTCATAGGATCTTTGATCGCCCATAACTCCAACCGTCCTGACAGATAATAAAACCGCAAAGGCCTGCCAAATTTTATCATAGAGTCCTGCTGCGTGAATCTCCTCCAAATAAATCGCATCTGCTTTTTGCAAAATCTTAACTTTCTCATGCGTAATTTTCCCCATAATTCTTACCGCCAATCCCGGACCGGGAAATGGGTGTCTTCCGACCAATTCCTTGCTAAGGCCCATTTCAATTCCCAGATTTCTGACCTCATCTTTAAATAGCTCTCTAAGCGGCTCGATAAGTTCCATTTTCATTCTTTTAGGAAGACCCCCCACATTATGATGTGACTTAATCACTGCGGTTGGGCTTCCAGAAAACGATTGGGATTCGATTACATCAGGATATAGCGTTCCTTGGGCTAAAAAATCTGACTTACCAATCTTTTTTGCCTCCTTCTCAAACAAATCGATAAAGGTTTTTCCAATAATCTTACGTTTTTTTTCCGGATTAGAAACGCTAGAAAGTCTTCTGAGGAAAATCTTGGATGCGTTTACATGGATCAGTGGAATCTTGTACTCCTTTTTAAATAAAGACACAACTTGCTTTGCTTCATTCTCTCTCAACAATCCGGTATCTATAAACACACACCTTAGTTGTTTCCCAACGGCTTCATGCAAGAGTTTGGCTACAACAGATGAATCAACACCACCAGATACGGCGCAGATAACCCTTTTTTTACCAACCTTATTCCTAATTTCATTAATAGCTTTCTTGCGGAAGCTTTTCATTGTCCAGCTGTCTGAGCATCCGGCTATCTTATGGGTAAAATTTCTCAACAACCTTGATCCGTCTGGTGTATGAACAACTTCGGGGTGAAATTGCAGACCATAAAATCGTCTGTTCTCATCCGCTATTGCGGCATAAGGCGCCGATTTACTAACTCCGACCGAAGTAAAGCCTTTCGGAATTCTCACCACACGATCGCCATGACTCATCCAAACACCCTGAGAGTTTCCAGCCTTCCAAATGCCACGGAAGAGATTGCAATTTGACTTCACTTTTAAATATGCCCTGCCAAATTCCCTGTAATTGGATCTCTTAACCTTTCCTCCTAGCTGGGAACACATGGTTTGTTGACCGTAACAAATACCTAAAACAGGTACGTCCATTTGAAAAACAATATTTCTTGCTTTGGGCGTGTTCAGATTTGTCACCGAAGAAGGACCGCCGGAAAGGATAATTGCCTTGGGATCAAAATCTAAAATCTTCTTTTCTGAAATATTGTACTTGTGAATCTCGCAATAAACACCGCTCTCTCTGACGCGACGAGCAATTAATTGTGTAAGCTGTGAACCAAAATCAAGAATTAGAATTCGATCATTCATCTGCTTGGGGCATCAATCACCTTTCGGTTTATAATTGGGGCTTTCTTTTGTAACAGAAACATCGTGAACGTGACTTTCATCAAACCCAGCACCAGTGATCCTTACAAATTTTGTATTGTTTTGCATCTTTTCAATTGTGGCATTTCCGGTATAACCCATTGCTGCACGCAGCCCTCCCACCAATTGCTCTAAGACTCTAACCGCCGGCCCTTTATGAGGAACTCTACCCTCAACACCTTCCGGAACCAACTTTACGTCCTCTTGAATATTTTCCTGAAAATAACGATCTGCAGAACCATCGGTCATTGCTCCTAAGGATCCCATACCTCGATAAGATTTATATGATCGGCCTTGAAATAAAAACGTTTCTCCCGGCGTCTCATCAGTTCCGGCCAACAAAGATCCTACCATCACGCAGCTTGCTCCAGCAGCAATTGCCTTTGCGAAATCTCCGGAAAAGCGAATTCCACCATCCGCAATAACGGGGATTTTACTTTTTTTGCAGGCTTGAGAGACTTCTAGCACCGCGGAAAATTGAGGGACTCCAACTCCTGCAACAACACGAGTAGTACAAATGGATCCGGGACCAATGCCAACTTTTATAGCATCAGCACCTGCGTCTATAAGTGATTTGGCAGCATCTGCGGTCGCAACGTTACCTGCAATAATCTGTGTATAATTACTCTTATTTTTAATATTTTGGACGGTTTTCACTACACCAGACGAGTGTCCATGTGCTGTGTCGACCACAATGACGTCGGTTTCAGCTTCCATTAAAGCGTCCGCCCTTCTCAAGCCTTCTTTCCCAGTGCCAATAGCAGCTCCGACTCTCAACCTCTGTTTTTCATCCTTACATGCATCAGGATATTGTTGGGCTTTTTCTATATCCTTAACGGTTATTAGACCAGTACATTTAAAATTCTTATCAACTACGAGAAGCTTCTCAATGCGATTCTCGTGTAAAATACTTTTTGCTCTCTCTCCGGTAATGTTTTCCCGAACAGTAATTAACTTCTTGGTCATATATTTTTTGATAGGCAAGTTAGTGTTGCTTGCAAAACGTACATCACGGTTTGTAAGAATACCTACGAGTTTCTTGCTTTTCTTTTCTACGACCGGAATTCCAGAAATATGTTTTTCCTTCATAACAAAAAGGGCCTCTGAAAGTTTTTGTTCTGGCTGAATCGTAATGGGATTCACAACTATCCCCGATTCAAATTTCTTTACTTTTTTAACCTCGTCGGCCTGTTCCTTAGGGCTAAGGTTCTTATGAATAACACCTAATCCGCCAACCTGCGCCATAACAATTGCAAGCGAACCTTCGGTTACGGTATCCATGGCAGCAGAAATAAGAGGAATCTTAAGATCAATCTTCTTCGTAAGACGAGTAGTTGTATTGGCTCTCGAAGGAAGTACGGACGAGGCAGCAGGTATCAACAAAATATCGTCAAAAGTTAATGCCTCGGGTATATTCATGCATCCTCCTTACTGGATGCTAGTTCATAATACATATTATCATCAAATTGCCAAGCAATTCCTATAAATAGAATAGGAAAAACAGCTATTTCTTTGGAAGAAAACCCTGATTAATAAGATATATTTCTGGTGATTCCTTTCTGCTTGCCTCGGGCTTAAAATAACGCACATTAGTAAAGAATCCTCGAAGTTTTTGATAAAAAGCCGGTGTATCACTCCCGTGAAAAATTTTTACGACAAATGCCCCTCCGGGCTTAATGAATTCTAGGACCAGGTCTAACGCAAGCTCGCAAAGATTCATAATTTGGAGATGATCCGTTGTCCCGCTACCAGTCGTGTTGGGGGACATGTCGCTGACAATTACATCCGCTAAGCCGTCTAGTTTTTCCCTGATCTTTTGCTTCGCAAGCTCGTGATCCAAATCTATATTAATGAAAATAACATCAGATATCGGCAACATTTCCGTTCTATCAATTGCAATAAGCCGGGAACCTTTTCCCTGTATTTTTTTAGTGATGACTTGCGACCATCCTCCTGGAGAAGATCCTAAATCTAAAACCTTCTGTCCAGGCATCAAAAGACGGAATTTATCGTCAATTTGATTCAATTTAAATGCGGATCTGGATCGATAGCCAATTTTTTTTGAATCGGCTACATACCGATCCTTTGATTGCCGATCAAGCCATCCCTTACTAGACTTGCTCTTACTTTTAGACTTTCTCATTTTATTATTTACATTAATGGAACAATTCTTTCTTATGCTGAGGATGTGGGTAACGGTTATAGTGGTGTATACTAGAGTTTACACTCTACCTTTGATTAAAAAAATAAGAAACCATATGCTGGAAATAATGAAGCAATTTATGGGGGATAGTTTAGCGGTAGAACGCTCGGCTCTGACCCGAGCAGCCCTGGTTCGAATCCAGGTCCCCCAAAACAGAGAAGGATAAAAACGA